>Ga0314774_1000481_pt1 | contig 31978 bp, 24 predicted proteins | sample MetaGCBIA2018_FD_204515 | JGI IMG/M metagenome (GOLD analysis project Ga0314774, IMG submission 204515) | Cryopeg brine microbial communities from Beaufort Sea near Barrow, Alaska, United States - CBIA 2018 | ecosystem: Environmental > Aquatic > Marine > Coastal | place: USA: Alaska | collected... | reverse complement strand
CGCACCTCGGAGATGGGCAAGGGCCCGTATGGGCCGTGAGCGGTGTCTCCCACGTAGTGGATGGACTCGTGCGGCATCATGTCCATGATCGCGCGGGCCACCGTGAGGCCGCCCACGCCAGAATCAAAGACACCGATCGGCGCGTCAGACATCGTCCCTCATCACGTAGCTCATCAACGACTCCTGGAGCCAGGTGAGCGCCTGGTACAACATGCCAAGCCACACCCTCTCCGGATTGACTACCGAGTCAGAGGCGTCACCCGTCGCGAGCGCATGCTCAGCGATTTCGAGTTCCCGATGCAGCGCGTCAGCGTCATCGTCCGTGTCGAGGCCGAGCCGGGCGGCGAGAACCAGCCGCACGTCGGTCAGCGCCGCCGCCGTGGCCATCGCCTGGTCCTCGGGCACCTCCCATTCGGGGCCATCCTCGCTCAAGGCCAACCACATCACCCGCAGGCGATCCACCTTGGTGGCGCGCAGTTCGGGCTCGGTAAGCCGGCGAAACTCATCGGCGACCTCGCGGTCCGTCGGAGCGGCGTTGGGAAGGATCCGCAGCACCGCGGGGTCTTCGGGGTCGCTGAGCGCCGCCTCGAAGCCGCGCAAGTGCCTGAACAGCTCCTCCTCGGCGTCCTCGACACGCTCCGGCTCCATGCCGAAGGACTCCCCGTCGAGGAGGAGGCCGACGTCGGCAATCACTCGCGCGACCACGGCGCGTTCCTCGGAGTCCAGCTCTGCAACAGCGGCGTCGCCGCGGGCCTCGAAACCTCTCACTGGCCGCTCCGCTGCATCGTGGCCCACAGACCGAAGGAGTGCATCGCCTGCACGTCGATCTCCATCTTTTCGCGACCGCCGGAGGACACGACCGTCTTGCCTGCGGTGTGCACCTCGCGCATCCGCGCCTCCGCTCGGTCACGCGGCCACCCGAAGTAGCTCTGGAACACGTGGGTGACGTAGGACATCAGGTTGACCGGGTCGTTCCACACGATCGTCACCCAGGCATCGTCGAGTCGGGATTCGACGACGACATCGGTGGAGCCTTGCTGCTGCGTGGACACCCCACCAGAGTAAGGGCGGGAATCACCATTCACGGGGCAACGACCGCGCGTCAGTCGTCTGAGGGTCCATCCGAGCCGTATGCCGAGTCCAGGATCTCTTTGCACGCGGGGCAGACAGGGAACTTCTTGGGGTCGCGGCCAGGGGTCCACACCTTGCCGCACAGTGCGATCACGGGATCGCCCGTCATGGCCGATTCGAGAATCTTCTCTTTGCGCACGTAGTGCGAAAAGCGTTCGGCGTCGCCAGGCTCGACGGCTTCGCGCTCGCTTGTACGTTCGATGGTCGACAGGGAGCCGCCCGTGGTGGGTGCATCAGTGGTCTCGCTCATGGCCCCATCGTAAGCCGCTCGGCACAGAAGTTGCCCTAAGAAACCATTCCGATCAGGCGACCTTGGCGTCTTTCGTACAGCGCACCCGCGATGCGAGTACCTCCCCACACGCCTGCGACACCACTCACCACACCCACCGCTGCCGAGATGAACCACCACGGCCCGCCCCACACGAGCGCTGCGACGAGCGGCGCCACGACAAGGGGCACGGCCACGCCCGTGACGAGCGACGACGCGACTTGGGCGCCGAGGCTCGCGCCAATCGTGCCGGGCTCCGCGCCGAAAGGGCTTTCCCCTGGCGCTGGAACCCGATACGGCAGCAGGATCGATGAGATTGAGGCGATGCCAAGGCCAACGCCCAGGACCCCCAACGCCACGAGCACCACAGCCGGTAGCGCGTCCCAGCGGTCGGTGACCGCAGCAGCCGCGAGGCACATCACCACCACCGCTGGCGCTGCCCACCCCACTGTGGCGAGCAGCCGTCCGCGCGCCACCTCGGCGCCCCGCGCTCCGGACACGATGTCGAGCCACGCGGCCGATGCGTCGTAGGCGAGGTCGTTGTGACGACCCCATCCAATGGTGACGCTCAACACCACGGGCACGGCGAACAGCCACGGCCCACTCGAACCAAGCGCGGCCACGGCGATGCCACCCATGATCGTCGGCATGGCAACGGCGCCGACCACCTGGGCGACGTACCGAGGGTCATTCCTCCACGACCTGGCAGAACGCGCGAGCACGACGCGGGTGGTCGGCGTCGTCCGCCACCCAGGAATCCTTCGCTCCACCGCGGCAAGGATGCCGTCGCTCTTGCGCAGCGCTCCCCCGGAACGCGATACCCGATTCACGAGCGAGTGCGCCACCGCTGAACGCCACGCCGCCAGAAGCGTCACAAGCCAGGCCGCCACCATCAGGAGTCGCCATACGGCACCCCACGGCTGGCCAAGTGCCACAGCGCTCGGCGCCGCGAATCCAGCCGCCCACGGAGTGCGGGCGAGCGCCTTCAACGTCGTCGCGACCTCGCCACCGAGGAAGGAATCGAGGCCATCGGCTCGCACCACGGAGATCGTCGCGCCCACCAGCGCGAGCGCGGCGATCGCGAGCCCGACCAGCACCACCTTGGAGGCGCGCGTCGCCAGCAAGCGGGTGGCCCAGAGAGCCGCCAGCCGCGCGGACGCCACCCAGGTGGCGAGTGAGAGAGCCGCGCCCACGGACGCGACAACCAAGACCCAAGTCCCGTGGTCCTCTCCCCTCCACGTGGCGGCCATGACGCCCGCGACCGCGAGGAAGAAGATGGCGGGGACAGTCGTGAACGCGGCGACGACGATGCCCGGCATCAGACGGCGCAGCGGAATCCCCCACGGCGCGAAACGCGCGGGGTCGAGTGAGTCGTCCACGCCGGTCGCCAACAGGGGCACCACGACCCAGGCAAACGCAAGGAGCGTTCCGATCGCCACTAGCGCATCCTGCTTGATGTCGATTGTGCGCGTGCTCAGCACCTGGCTCGCGTACAGGAGTGAGGGGATCAGGGTGATCGACCAGATGGCGCCCACCGCCACGAACAGCAGCCTCCACCAATCACGCCGGAACTGGTGACGCAAGATGCGCCACCTGAGGCTCAGGATTGCTGTAACCACCACAAGTCCCTCTGCTCGCTCATGTCTCCTACCAGTTCGACAAACCGCGCCTCAAGATCCCCCGACCCGCGCACATCGTTCAAGACGCCCTCGGTCAGGATGTGACCGGCGCCCACGATTGCCACCCGGTCACACAACCGCTCGACGAGCGCCATCACGTGAGAGGACATGACCACCGTTCCCCCGGATCCGACGAACGCCTGGAGGATCGTGCGTATGGCGGCGCCCGACACGGGGTCAACGGCCTCGAACGGCTCGTCGAGCACGAGCACCTTGGGCGCATGCACAAGCGCGCACGCGAGACCGATCTTCTTTGCCATGCCCGCGGAGAAGTCGGCCACGAGGGTGCCCGCAGCAGTGCCGAGGTCGAGGGCGACCAGAAGGTCGTCGCGCCGCGTCCGCACGACGTCGGGGTCAAGCCCGCGCAAGATACCCGCGTAGGAGATCAATTCGCCGCCGGTGAGGTGGTCGAAGGTGCGCAGCCCATCGGGAAGCACCCCCAACATCGGCTTGGCGACGTCCGGGTGTTGCCACAGGTCTACCCCGTGCACGAAGACCTGGCCGGCGTCTGGCGTCAACAGCCCCGTCGCGATCGACAGCGTGGTCGTCTTGCCCGCCCCGTTGGGGCCGAGCATCCCGAAGAACGAGCCCACAGGGATGTCGAGGTCGATGCCATCGACGGCTTGAGTCTTGCCAAAGCGCTTTCGCAGGCCCCTCAGGGCGAGGGCGGGGACATCGGACGGCATAGCGTCAGCGTAGCCCGGGGCCCGTCCGAGATCACGCTGCGGGTGCGATACCCGCTCCCGGCGCAGGCCCTCTCGGAGGCTGCAGATAGCAGCACACACCGGCGGCGCCACGGAGACCCAAGCGGAAGGCTATGCGCTCGCGAGCAGTACGCCCATGTAGACGGCGAAGGCGGCGACCAACAGACCTCCCTCGATCCGTGTCACGCGCCCCCTTCCAAGGGGCCAGATCGCGAACACCACAAGGGCAATCGTGAGGCCAAACACCACGGGCAAGTCCCTCGTGATGAGCTCCGGCGACACGGCGGCGGGAGAGATCAGTCCCGCGAGGCCGATCACGCCAAGCGTGTTGAACAGGTTGGAGCCGATGACGTTGCCGAGCGCCAGATCGTTCTCGCCCCTACGCACTGCGGCAATCGACGATGCCAACTCGGGAGCGGAGGTCCCGATGGCGACGACGGTCAGGCCGATGACGAGGTCCGACCAGCCAAGCCGCTCCGCGATGCCGACAGCTCCCCACACCAGAATCCGGGACGAGATCACCATCGACACGATGCCCACCCCAAGCCACGTCCACGCGGCGCGGCGCGTCAGGTGGTGAGACACCACCTCGGTCTCGACGTCGGTGGCGAGCGAATCGTCTGCTCGCGAGCGGGCCAGCCAGATCGACCACCCGATCAGGGCGACGAGGAGCGCCACCAGCACCACCGCGTCGGCCCGCGACAGCTCCTTGTCGAGCATGAGGGCGCCGACGAGAACGGTCACGCCGATCAGCACCGGCAGTTCCTTGCGCAAGATGCCACGGCTCACCAGCACCGGGGTCAGCAGCGCCGTCACTCCCAGAACCAGGCCGATGTTGGCGACATTCGACCCCAGCGCGTCGCCGAGCGCGATCTCGGGCGCCCCGCCGGACGCCGCGAAGGCGGAGACCACCAGCTCCGGGGCGGAGGTGCCAAACCCGATGACGAGCATGCCGACGAGGAGCGGGGCCATCCCCAGGTAACGGGCCACCGCGGCGGCACCCTCCACAAAGCGGTCGGCACTCCACGCGAGCGCGGAAAGCCCTACGAGCGCGGCGGCGATGGCAATCAGCACTTGTCGAGACTACCTGGAGACGTCGCCTCCCCCACAGGAGTGGTATTTGCTTTACCCCCGTGACGGGAAACCTACGCTCGCGTAGGGTCGGATCAGTCCCCAGCGCGCGTGCGCTCCAGCCGCAGGCGGTATGCCGCCGAAACACCCCTCAGGAGAGGTATGACTCCCACACCCAAACCCGCGTCCCCGGCGCACGTCAATCACGTGACCCGCTCGTTCACCGAGCTGGCGTCCACAGTGCGCGAAACGGGCCTGCTGTCGCGCTCGTACGTCTTCTACGCGGTGTACGGATTCGTGTTGATACTGGCCCTCGCAGGCGTCATCACCGGTTCCATCCTGCTGGGCGACTCCTGGTTCCAACTGCTCATGGCAGGCGCGCTCGGCATCGTGCTCACTCAAATCGCCTTTCTGGGCCACGAGGCCTCACACCGCGCAGTTCTTGTCTCTGGCCCCGCGAATGACCGCTTGGGGCGCTTGCTGAGCACCGTGCTGGTGGGCATCAGCCACCAGTGGTGGATGAACAAGCACTCGCGTCACCACGCGAACCCGAATCAGATGGGCAAAGACCCCGACATCGCGAGCGACACCATCAGGTTCACCGAGGCGGACGCCGCGACGGCCACCGGCGTCGTCAAGGCGATCGTCAAGCGTCAAGGCTGGCTGTTCTTTCCGCTGCTCACCATGGAGGGCATCAACCTCCACTACCGCTCGGTCGTCTCGCTGGCGACTCAGGGCACCCGGCGCCAGAAGTGGACGGAGCTGCCCGCGATTGCGCTGCACTTCGGCCTGTACCTGGTCCCGCTGTTCCTCTTCCTGCCGCTCGGAATGGCCTTCGCCTTCCTCGGACTGCAGATGGCCGTCTTTGGCGTGTACATGGGGGCGTCGTTTGCACCCAACCACAAGGGCATGATGATCGTGCCCGAGGACGTCAAGATGGACTTCCTGTCCAAGCAGGTGCTGACCAGCCGCAACATCCGCGGCGGATGGACCATGTCGATCCTCATGGGCGGACTGAACTTCCAGATCGAACACCACCTGTTCCCGAACATGGCTCGGCCCCACCTGATTCGCACCCGCGAGATCGTGCGCGAACAGTGCGCCGCCCTGGACTTGCCGTACACGGAGACGTCCCTCATCGCGTCGTACGCGATCGTGGTGCGCTACCTCAACGAAGTGGGTCTCGCCGCGCGTGACCCGTTCGACTGCCCCGAGCGCGTCGCGCTCGGACGCGGCTAGGGGCAGCCCACCCGGGACACTTCCTCACATCTGGGACCGGCCCCACTAATTTGGGACCAGGTCCCTGGACATAGGACCAAGGGCACGCAAAATCCGGGCCAGGCGACCTAGCCTGAAGGTGTTCCATGCGGATGTGAGAATTGCGAAGAGGCAGCCCTCGGCCGGCCTTCCAGGAAGGCCCCGCCAGCTCTCGGAGTTGTTCGTCATTGTTCGCTTCGTGCGCGTTGGACCGAACAGGCGTCACCATGACATCAAAGTTGCCCCAGTACCCCGGCCTCCCGGCCGTCATCAACGGAAACGGCGCCGTCGCGCACGTGATGAAGCACGTCTGCGGAGGTGTTATTGGGTACCCCATCACTCCGTCGACCGAGATCGCCGAGCTCTTTGAGCAGGCGCGCGCCGAAGGCGGGCTCAATGTGTGGGGAAAGCACCCCTTCTTCGTCGAGACCGAAGGGGAGCACTCCGCGCAGAGTGGCGCGCTGGGGGCGGCGCTCACTGGCGGCGAGTACATCTCTAACGCCTCGTCGAGCCAAGGTATCCTCTACGCGATGGAGTCGCACTACGTCACCGTCGGCAAGAAGATCGGCGGCTTCGTGCTGCAGGTCGCCGCTCGCGTGGTGTCCAAGCACTCACTCAACGTCATGGCGGGCCACGACGACGTGTACGCCTTGCTGCCGTCGGGCTACACGATCCTCTTCGGTTCCAACCCCCAGGAAGCCGCCGACCTCGCCGCGATCTCCTACCGCGCATCGGCGCTGTCCCTTATCCCCGTCACCAACGCGATGGACGGATTTGCGACCAGCCACGTGATGAGCGAGGCGTTGCTTCCGGAGCCGGCCCTCCTGCGCGAATACCTGGGCGACCCCTCGGGCCGCATCAAGTCGCCGACGGTGGCTCAAGAGATGCTGTTCGGCGCCAAGGGACGCGTCTTCCAGTTGAACGAATACCTGAACCGCCACGCCGACGACTTCACCGAGCAGGCGCTCACCGCCTTGCGCGAACACCTCTCTGGCGCCGCAGACGCGATCGAGCCGGACAACGCAGGAGACCTCGTCGACGCAACGCTTGCCTGGGTCCCGGCCGACCTTCAGGCTCAGTGGCGCCGCCAGTGGGTCAACTCAGACGAGAAGGGCACCCGGCAACGCGTTCCCGCGCTCGTTGACCTTCACAACCCGGGCATCACCGGAACCGTGCAGAACCAGCCCGACTTCCAGGCCGGAGCCGTTGACCACCGCACGCACTTCGCCAGCGCCGTGCCCGCGCTCATTCGCCAGTCGATGGACGAGTACGCCGCCCTCACCGGCCGCGAGTACAAGCCCGTCATGGCGTATGACTGCGAAGACGCCGACTACGTCATGGTCGGCCTCGGCTCGATCACGGACGACGTCCGCGCCTTGCTCCCGTACCTGCGTTCTCAGGGGCTCAAGGTGGGCGTCGTGTCCGTCAAGGCACTGCAGCCGTTCCCGGAGGCCGAGTTCATCGAGGCTCTCGCGTCGGCAAAGTCCGTGATGGTTCTCGAGCGCTCCGATGAGACCGCCCTGACCCGCGCCGTGACCCAGTCGCTGTTCAAGGCCCGCGCCAACGCCGACCGCCCGCAGTACGACGGGATCCCGGCGATGGCCACGACGCCTTCAATGACGACCGCGATCTTCGGCCTCGGTGGCCACGACGTGCAACCGCGTCACCTGATCGCCGCGTTCAAGCACATGTCCGATGGCAAGAACACCCCGCTCATCTACCTGGGTTCGCAATTCTTCGGCAAGGACTCGGTGAGTTCGCTCGCCATCCTCGAAGACAAGTTGCGCGCGGCCTACCCCGAGACCGAAGCCATGGCGCTCGAGACCGAGGACAACCCCATGGGTCTGCTCCCCGAGTCCGCGCTGCGCATCCGCTTCCACTCGGTGGGTGGCTACGGAACGGTTGCTACAGGCAAGCTCCTCACCGACATCCTTGCCGGCGTGCTCGACATGCACTCCAAGTCGGCGCCCAAGTACGGCTCCGAGAAGAGCGGCGCGCCCACCAACTACTACATCACCTTGAGCCCCGAGCCCGTGCTCTTCACCAACGCGGAACTCGAGGACGTCGAGGTGGTCATCTCCCCCGACCACCAGGCGTTCGTTCACACCAACCCGCTCAAGGGCCTGGTCGAGGGCGGCACGTTCATCCTGCAGTCCGACCTGGCTCCGATCGACGTGTGGCGCGGGCTTCCGTCCTACGCGCGCCGGACCATTCGCGACAAGCACATCAACTTCCTCGTTGTCGATGCCTTCACGGTGGCAAAGAAGCACGCCCCCACGGCCGAACTCGAGACCCGCATGATGGGCATCGCGTTCATTGGCGCGGTGGCCGGACACGTTGACAGGGTGTCCTCGGGCGCCTCGGAAGAGGCCATCATCGAGAAGGTGCGCGCCCAGATCGCCAAGAAGTTCGGCAGCAAGGGCGACGCGGTCGTCAACGCCAACATGTCCGTCATCAAGGACGGCATCGCTGCGACGGTCCTCGTCGACTACGACGCGGCCGAGTTCGTCGAGGCCGACAAGAAGCACTCCGTCCCCTTGCTCAACACCGGGGCCGTCTCCGCCTCGATGTGCCCCACGGCCGACGAGCCGCGCTCGAGCAACCTCTTCGACCCCGCCTACTACGAGGACCTGATGGCGCGCCCGTTCCGCGAGGGCACCATCGGCGAGTCTCCCGTTCTGCCTGGTACCGGCATGTTCATGCCGGTGGGGACCGGTCAGACCAAGGACAAGGGCCTGTTCCGCCGCGTGGCGCCGGTCTTCAACGCCTCCAAGTGCACCGGTTGCCTCGATTGCGCGATGGTCTGCCCCGACGTCGCGATCCCCAACACGGTTCACGAGATTCACGACCTGCTCCTCACCGGAATCGCGAGCATCGACGCGACAGAGGGCCAGCGCGAGAGCCTGCGTGCCAAGGTCTACCCACTGGCCGAGCGCGTCCGCGAGTCATACCGTCAGGACAAGACGGACCGCAGCTTCGCCGACGTCGTCGCCGAGTCCGCAAAGGGACTCGACGCAGACAAGTCGATGCGCCGCCACCTGGATGCCCTGGTCACCACCCTGGCGACCTTCCCCGTGGCACGCACGCGACCGTTCTTCGACTCGATGGAGAAAGAGGTCCCCGGAAGCGGTGGCCTGTTCTCGGCAGCGGTAGACCCATGGAAGTGCACGGGCTGCCTCCAGTGCGTCGAAGTCTGCGGCGCGGGAGCCCTCACCGCCGTCGACCAAACCGAAGACGTCCTGGCCACGCTCGAAGAGCAGTTCACCTTCATGAGCAAGCTGCCTAACACGCCCAAGCGCTTCACCGAGGGCTCCACGAGCCCCGACGGCGACATCAAGCGCATGCTGCTCGATCACACCAACTACTACGCGACCACGGGTGGCCACGGTGCCTGCAAGGGCTGTGGTGAGGTCACTGCGATCCGCCTCGTGACGTCCATGAGCCGCGCACTCGGCGACGAGCGCCGGACCGCCTACGTTGAGGAACTCGAAGAGCTCATCGAGGGCCTGTCCGCGAAGCGTGACAGCCCGGCTGACGACGACAAGGACCGCCGCGACCGCATCGGCCGCGTGTTGGTTGAACTGGACAAGGCGCTGTACTTCTCGGAGGCCGGTCCCACCGGTGGCGGCCCAGCCCCCACCGTGGTCGCCAACGCGACGGGTTGCTCGTCGGTCTACGCATCGACGATGCCGTTCACGCCATACCTCGACCCGTGGGTCAACAGCCTGTTCCAAGATGCCCAGCCGCTTGCGTCGGGCATCTACGAAGGAATCTCCACCCAGCAGGTCGCCGAGGTGAGGGCAGTCCGTCAGGCACGACTCGAACTCGACGACGCCTACGACCCCGCCGTAGACGACAAGGAACTGAGCACGCTGTCCTGGCACGGGTTCACCACGGCCGAGCGCAACCTCATGCCGAACGTGCTCACGATCGGTGGCGACGGCGCGAGCTACGACATCGGCTTTGGAGCGATGTCCCGCGTGCTCGCGAGCGGCACCCCGGTCAAGATGCTGGTGCTCAACACGGGCGCCTACTCGAACACTGGCGGTCAGGCCTCCACGGCGAGCTTCATCGGCCAAGACTCCGACCTCGCCAGGTTTGGCAAGGCACACGAGGGCAAGCAGGAGGGCCGCAAGGACCTCGCACTGCTCGCGTCGTTCCACCCCGGCGTGTTCGCCAGCGCCACCTCGACCGCCATGCACGGCCACTTCCTGACCACTTCCATGCGGATGCTCGCGTACCAGTCGGGCGCCGCGGTGATGGACATCTACACCCCGTGTGGCCCCGAGAACGGCATCGCCGAGGACCTTTCCAACTCTCGGTCGCAGCTCGCGGTCGAGAGCAGGATGAGCCCGCTGTTTGTGCACGACCCGAGCAAGGGCACCACGCTGCGCGAGCGGTTCTCGCTCGACGGCAACCCCGACGTCGGCAAGATGTGGACCAGCAGCACGATCGAGTACATCGGCGAGAACGGCCAACTCGAACTAATGGACACGCCCCTCACTCCCGCCGAGTTTGCGCTGGGCGAGGTCCGCTTCAAGAAGCAGTTCCACAAGTTGCCGGCGGATGCCGAGGCCACCGCAATCCCGATCGCCGAATACTCCGAGATGAGCATCGCGGACCGCGAGGGCCACGTGCCGTTCGTGTACGCGACCGATGCGGACAAGCGCCTCATCAAGGTGGCGTGCTCGGAGGCGATTGTGAGCCTGGTCGAGGACCGCAAGCGGTTCTGGCAGACGCTCCAGTACCTGTCCGGGCAGCACGAGGACAAGCTCACGGGTGACCACCGCACCGAGGTCGAGGCTCTCAAGGCCCAGTACGAGGAGCTCCTGCAACTGCGGGAAAGCTCGCTCGACGACATCGCCACGGCGATGTCGTCCCTCGCGGCTTCCAGCAAGGCGCCTGCGCGCGGACGCACCGCTCTCCCGCTCCAGGTGACGCGGCAGGGCGCCGGCGCCACACCTGGCGCTACAGCCGTCGAGACAGCCGCGGATCCGTCGTGCGCTGAAGTCGCTAAGGAAGGCACAGGACCCATCTACTTGGATCCCGGCGACGAGTCCAAGTGCAATGACTGCGGAACGTGTTACCAGGAGCTACCGCAGTTCTTCGAAAAGAAGACCATGATCGTCGACGGCGAATCGCAGATCGTCGCCACGATGGTCCCCGGCGCGCTCGACTCGGTCCAGCTGACACCTGACCTTCAGAAGCGCATTGACAGAGTCAAGGCCTCGTGCGACGCGGAGATCATCAAATGAGCATCCTTGACGAAACCGCACCGGGCGCCGGAGCCTCTCACGAGGAAGTGCGTCGCTATCTCGACGCGCAGCGGGCGCTCGAAACCACGGCGGACGAGGTCGAAGACCTTGAGTCCTCCGTCGGCGTGGGGACCTTCAAGCAACAGCTCGACCTTCTCAAGCGTCGGCTCGTGGAAGACCCCGCGTCCTTCAGGGACATGTTCATCGAGGATGGGATCGCCACGGCCGGATGGGAGTTCCAGCAGCCCGAGTTGAGCGACGACTTCGTCGAAGCGCTCTGGGGCATCCTCACGAGCAAGGGCGATGCAAGCGCGGTGTTCATGAGGTTCATTTGGGGCCTCCCCGTGGGGAAGAAGCGCTCGTTCATCCGCGGCATCGACCGCGTCATGTCCGACCGTTACCCCATGCTCAAGGGGCTCTCTGCCGCGTGGCCAGCCAACGTCGCCATTGCTCCGTACATCAGGGAACCCGACGTGAGGGCCGAAGACTTCGACCTGGTGAACAAGGGCTACCTGGGCTACATGGATCTCGGGCTGACGGCTCGCGAGGTGGACGTACTCGTGTGGCTCGAGGTGCTGCGCGACAAGCAGTGCGAGGAACGCCCTTGCGAAATAGGAAAGCTCACGAAGGGCACGGATGAGCGCATCGGGGGTTGCCCCGTCCGCATTCACATCCCTGAGGTGATCAATCGCATTGGCAACGGCGACTTCCGTGGGGCGCTCGAACTGATTCAAGGTGGGAACCCGCTGCCCGACGTCACCGGCCGTGTCTGCCCCCAAGAGCTGCAGTGTCAAGGCTCATGCATCCTGAAGGTGCCGATGTCGATCGGCCAGATCGAGTTCTTCCTACCTCAGCGCGAGAAGTTGCTCTACCCCGACTCCGCCAAAGATCACTTCGCCGGCTTCCCCGACCCGTGGAAGCAGGGCGCCAAGCCTCCCATCGCTATCGTCGGCTCCGGCCCGTCCGGGCTCATCAACGCGTACCTCCTCGCCGTCGAGGGCTACCCCGTGACGGTATTCGAGGCGTTCCACCAGCTCGGTGGAGTGCTCCGCTACGGCATCCCCGAGTTCCGCCTTCCCAACGACCTCATCGACGACGTCGTGGCGAAGATCCGCCTCTTGGGCGGCAAGTTCGTGATGAACTTCGTGGTGGGCAAGACGGCCACGCTGCAGGACCTGCGCGACGCGGGCTTCTGGAAGATCTTCGTGGGCACTGGGGCAGGCCTTCCCCGCTTCATGAACGTGCCAGGCGAGCACCTCCTCAACGTCATGTCCGCGAACGAGTACCTCACCCGCGTGAACCTCATGCAGGGCCTCAAAGAGGAGTTTGAGACCCCGCTGCCCGAGATCAAGGGCAAGGAGATCCTCATCATCGGCGGCGGAAACACCGCGATGGATGCGGCACGCACCTCCCGTCGCCTCGGCGGCAACGTCACGATCGTGTACCGCCGCGGCCGTTCCGAGATGCCAGCCCGCGTCGAGGAACTCCACCACGCGTTGGAGGAAGGTATCGCCCTCAAGCCGCTCTCGGCTCCGACTGAATTCGTCGGCGACGACACCGGGTTCGTGAAGGCCGCGGTCATCGACCACATGGAACTCGGCGAGCCCGACGACTCCGGTCGCCGGAAGCCCATGAGTACTGGCGTGACCGAGACCATCAAGGCCGACCTGGTCATCATGGCCCTTGGCAACGCCTCCAACCCGATCATCAAGGACTCTGAGCCACGCCTGGCGACCTCCAAGTGGGGCACGATCGTGCTCGAGAACGAGGGCTCGCAGCAGACCACGCTCGAGGGCATCTACACCGGTGGCGACGCCGCCCGTGGAGGTTCGACGGCGGTCAACGCCGCAGGTGACGGCCAGAGCGCGGCGCGGGAGATCCTGGGCGGCCTCGATATCCCGGTGGCGCAGGTTCCCGACATGGTGGCGAAAGCTGGCGCATATACCGAGCGTAGCCTCACGGCCTCGACGATCGTGGCCAAGCGGCAGTTGAGCGATGGCATCGTGGAGTTAACAGTCCGCGCACCCGTTGTCGCCGACACGGCCCAGGCCGGCCAGTTCGTTCGCGTCCTCGCAACGGACGGCGGCGAGCTCATTCCGCTCACGCTGGCCGACTGGGACGCCAAGGCGGGCACCATCTGCCTGGTGATCCAGGGCATGGGTACATCCAGCATCCTGATGAACAAGATGGAAGTGGGCGAGGCCTTCGCTGGCATCGCAGGTCCGCTGGGCCTGCCGAGCCACGTCGAGAAGCACTCGGACGACTCCACCGTGGTGTTCACGGCGGGCGGCCTCGGCCTTCCCCCGGTCTACCCGATTGCGCGGGCTCACCTCGAGTTGGGCAACCACGTCTCGCTGATCGCTGGCTTCCGCAGCGAAAACCTCATGTTCTGGGTGGGCGAGGGCGAGCGTGTCACCGAGCTCAAGGCGAAGTACGGCGACCTGCTCGAGGTGATCTACGCGACCAACGACGGAACTCTCGGCTACAAGGGCTTCGTCACCGGGCCTCTTGAGGAGATGCTCGACGCGAACAAGGCCAGCAAGGGGCGCACGCTCGCAGAGATCGTCACCATTGGCCCACCGTTCATGATGCGGGCCGTGAGCGACCTCAGCAAGCCCTACGGCGTCAAGTGCGTGGCGAGCCTCAACTCGATCATGGTGGACGCCACGGGCATGTGTGGCTCCTGCATGGTCCCGGTGGAACTCGAGGGCAAGCCGGTGCGCAAGCACGCCTGCATCGACGGCCCGGAGCTCGACGCTCACATCATCGACTGGGACAAGTTCCTGCCGCGATTCAACCTGTTCAAGTCGCAAGAGAAGAACAGCATGGACCGGCACGGGCTGGTCAAGTAGGAGGCCGCCTCCTTCAGACGGAGCATGACAAAGGCCGCCCACCCGAACCGGGTGCGGCGGCCGTTGTCATCAACGAACAGGGATGAGTGGAGATGGCGGGAATCGAACCCGCGTCCGCATGTCTAAAAGCAGGGCTTCTCCGGGCGCAGCCTGAGAGCTATTTCTCGGCCCCCCGCCCGCATCAGGCGAGCAAGTGGGATGGGCCCAGTCACAGTGCAAGTCCCGGTTGCCGCTGTGACGCCAGCAACCAGCAAGTTCTCTAGATGACGCCAGGAACTAGGTCGAGAACATACCTAGGCTGACGGACTTCATTGCGCTCGCTTAAGCAGCGAGGGCGAAGTCGGTGCGATTAGAATCGGCACCTATAAGTTGCTGGGGGCGTTCACAAGATAACCCAGCATCCTTGGCCCGCTTCTCCTGCGATACAAACACACGTCGAAACCGATCATCCCCTGTGGAGTTGTAGTTCCAGTGTACGCGGTGCTGCGCTCAGCGCCTAGTGTCAGACTGAGACGTCCTCCGTGGAGCGCGCGTTGGCGCGCCCCGCGACGAACGCGTACGCCAGGCCGATGACCACGCCGCCTCCCACGATGGTGAGGGCCGCGGAGAACACGCTTCCGGCCACGAGCTTGGTCGCCGGGTCGCCCGCGACGTGGAATGCGCCGCCGGCGGACCACATGAGCACGTCGCCCACCCCGATCCACATGCCGGCCAGCATGGCCGACACGAGCAGGCGCTGCGGCGTGCGTCCCAGTTCTACCTTGTGAACAGCGGCCTCGGCGTGGACATCAACGGTGTGGGACAAAGTGAGCATGGCAAGACAGTAAGGCATGCCTAAAGCCGTCGATGTCCTCCTTTGGCCCCACAAAAGATCGTGCGAGGCTCGGTTCAGGAGAATTCGAGCAGTCGGGCGCGCAGTTCGGCGCCGATGCGCATCGGGCGTCCCGTTGCCCCGTCGACGAGCGCCATCGTGGTGGAGGCCGTGATGCACTCCTCGCCGTCGACAAGCAGCCGGTAGGCAATCACGAAGCTCGCGCCCGCACACTTCGCGACCGACACCTCGGCGTGAATCGGCTCGGTCCGATGGTCGATCGGACGCACGTACTTCACCTGCACATCGGCGACCAAGACCCACACGTCCGATGCGGAGGTGAGCGGAGGCAGGACCGGGGCGGCATCGCTCCAGAACGCGCACACACGGGCCTGCTCCAGCAGGCCGACGATCGCGACGTTGTTGACGTGGCCATAGGCGTCCACGTCGGACCAACGCAGGTGGAGTTCAACGATCGCGGCGGGCACTCCTCGAGGCTACAGGCCACGCCGCGCTGAGGCGCCCGGCGCGTCGTCGGTCGACAGGTGGGGCAACGGGCCTGGTCCCCCTTGAGCGGGACCCAGAATCGTGAGCCACATCCAAACGGCCGCCTCGCTTGCGGGCGGCAGGGGATCGCGCGCCAACCATGCCGACATGACGCCGATGATCGTGCCCGCAACGCCTGCCGCCACCATGTCGAGCGGCACGGCCTGGTCACCGCGCTGATCAGCCAGGTCGTTGACCGCCACGCTGACGTTCTTTCTCAGGCGCGACACCACCACTGTGGAGCCTGGATAGGAGAAGGCTCCCCGGTAGAGGTCGACGTTGGCCTCCACGTGCTCAAGAAAGGTGACCAGTGGGGCCGGCGGATCGAGGGTCCATTCGACGATCGTCTCGAGTTGCACCCCGGCCTCTGCCGCGAGAGCGTCGAGCGCGTCCGCGAGCACCGTGTCCTTGTCGGAGTAGTGCTGGTAGAACGTGCTGCGGTTCACCCCCGCATACTCCGCGATGTCACTGATCGAGATCTCTTCGAGTCCCCGTTCACGCGCGAGGGCGAAGAGCGCCTCTTGCAGGCGCTTTCGCGTTCTTGCGACCCTCACGTCCATGGGGCCATTATGCACGGCACATGCAAGAAATCCAACAGATGTTGCTAAACGTGACCAGTAGCGCCTACAGTGGACGCGGCATCGTCGCCACTCCCCCCCATTTTTGTCTCTTCTGAGAAAGGCTTTGACGTGGCCAAGCTCCTCTTCCGCATCGGTCGTGATTCGTCCCGCCACCCGCTCCTCGTGATCGCCGCATGGGCGGTCGCACTGGTGGCCGCCGCCGGCGCCTACCTCGGCCTTGGCGGATCTCTTGCCGACAGTTTCTCGATCCCCGGGACCGAGACGGACCGTGTGACGGAGCAGTTGTCACAGGAGCTCTCCGGCGTCGACGGCGCGACCGCGCGCGTCGTGTTCCACACCGACAACGGTTCGCCCTTCACCGCCGAGCAGATCACGCAGATCGGCACGGCGCTCGGATCCCTGACGTCCATCGACGGAGTGAGCAGCGTACTCAACCCCTTCAATTCCGCGAAGCAACGCGAGGCGCAGGCGCAGAAGCTTGCCGACGGAGCAGACCTCGTGTCTGTGGCGCGCGGCCAACTCGACGCGACCTCCCAGCAACTTGACGCCTCCCAGGCCCAACTGGAGGCTAGCCAAGAGCAGCTCGATGCGGCGGTCGCCAACGCGAAGGCCGCGGGCATGTACGACGCCTCGGCGGAACAGTTTGCCGCCCAGCAGCAGCAGATCGACGACGGGGTCGCGCAGGTATCGGACGGCCGCACCCAACTCGACCAGGGCCGCGCAGACCTCCAGGCGCAGGAAGAGCGGGTCACCCTCGGCCGCCAGTTGACCGACTATGCCTCCGAACTGCGCACGGTCTCCCAAGACGGCTCGACGGCTCTCGGCGCCGTGACATTCAACGTGAGCGGTATGAGCCTGTCCCAGGCGACCAAGGATGCGGTCGTTCAGACGATGGAGAACGCACCTATCTCGGGTGTGGAGGCCGACTTCTCGGCGGACCTGGTCACCAGCGTTGGCGGGGTGCTGGGAGTGGGCGAAATTGGGGGCGTCCTGCTCGCGCTCATTGTCCTGGTGGTGATGATGCGCGCGATCTTGCCGGCGCTGCAGCCCATCGTGACATCCGTCGTCGGCGTGGGGGCGGGCGCAGCGACGGCTCTCGCGTTCTCCAGCGTGGTGGACATGCAGTCCGTGACGCCCGTGCTGGGCGTGATGCTTGGTTTGGCCGTGGGAATCGACTACGCGTTGTTCATCGTCAACCGGCACCGGGTGCAGATGCGCACAGGCATGAGCCTGCACGAGTCCATCGGACTTGCGAACGGCACCTCCGGAAACGCCGTTGTCTTCGCCGGAGCCACGGTGATGGTGGCCCTCCTGGCCCTCAACGTCACCGGGGTGCCCTTCCTCGGAGTCATGGGCTCGGTCGCAGCGCTCTCCGTGGCCGTGGCAGTCGTCAACGCACTCACGCTCACGCCCGCCCTCCTGGGCCTCATGGGCCTGCGCGCGCTGAGCAAGCACGAGCGCGCCACCATCGGGGCCCCTCACCATTCGCCCGCTCCCGTGAAGCCCATGCACACCGGCCGTGCGATCACGTCAGTTGTTGTCGCGACCATCGCCCTTGCCGTCGTCGCCATTCCGGCGATGTCGATGCGACTGGGCCTTCCCGACGGAACCCAGGAGCCGGAGGACTCGACGCAGTACCGCGCCTACTACGCGATTGCGGACAGCTTTGGCGAGGGACTCAACGGGACGATGCTCGTCACGGCCGACCTTCCCGCCCCGGTAGGCGAGGATCAGGTTCTCGCCACTCAGGCCCACATCGCTGGCGCACTCATGAGCCATTCCGACGTCGCTGCCGTGGCGCCCATCGCCGTTTCGGACGACCGGGGTTTCATGGCGTTCCAGGTGATCCCCTCTTCGGGCCCGTCGAGCGTGTCGACCACAAACCTCGTGAACGAGTTGCGCTCCAGCTCGCCGCTGGATGACGGCACCGTGCTGGGCATCGCGGGCGAGGCGAGCGGCAGCATCGACATCTCGCAGAAGCTGTCCGATGCGCTGCCCCTCTATCTGGCCGTCGTCGTCGGCCTGTCGCTCATCATCCTGATCATCGTCTTCCGCTCGCTCGTGGTGCCGGTTCTGGCGACGGTTGGCTTTGTCCTGTCGCTCCTCGCCGCATTCGGCGCGGTCACCGCCGTCTACCAGTGGGGTTGGCTATCGGCGATCTTCGGTGTGCACGATCCCGGGCCGGTGCTGAGCTTCCTGCCGATCATTCTGACGGGCATCCTGTTCGGCCTTGCTATGGACTACCAGCTCTTCATCACGAGCGGAATGCGCGAGGCGTACGTACATGGCGCATCGGCACGCGAGGCCGTGGTGGCGGGTGTGCGCCACGGACGCGCGGTCGTGACGGCTGCGGCGATCATCATGGCCGCCGTGTTTGGTGGATTCGTGTTCTCGGAGATCTCGATGATCCGCCCCATGGGACTCGGCATGGCCTCCGGCGTCCTGTTGGACGCCTTCGTGGTGCGCATGGTCATCGTTCCAGCGCTCATGCACCTCGCAGGCGAATCCGTGTGGTGGCTGCCGCGGTGGCTCGACAGGATTCTGCCGAACGTGGACGTCGAGGGCTCACAGTTGGAGCGGGAGCACCCGATCCCCGTCGTCAGCGACTAGCGATAGGTGGGGCGGCTGCCCGGATCACCAGCCGCCGCCTCCGCCGCCTCCCCCACCACCGCCTGAGAAGCCTCCGCCGCCGAAGCCCGAGCCTCCCGAGGAGCCGGGCGTGGGCGCGGACATGGCTGTGTCGGCGAGGGACGCGAAGTTGTTCATGCGGGCACCCAGGCCTGCGGAGTACAACCAGAACGTGCCGTACGCGTATCCGCCGTACCAGGTCGGCTCCGCGAGAGCCCTCCCCTGGCTCGCGAGCTCCTCGAACTTCTTAGCCCACTTGTCGGCCACACCAAACGCGATCGCGTACGGCAAGTACTTGGAGAACAGGTCCTCGCCCTCCTCGAACCGCAACTGGTTGGCTTCGGCCTTGGAGATGTAGAGCTCGAAGCCGCGCGCCTGCTGCAGGGCCGCCGTGCCCTTGGCCGTGCGCGCCGGGGCGTTCTTGGTGGTCGCGAGCGTGATGGCTCCCAACAGGATCAAGGGAAGCGGCAACAGCGCCAGGCGCGTGTCCTGCGCAAGCCAGATGGTGCCCATCACTCCCGCGACAAGCAGTCCGAAACCCGCAGCCGCCCACGTCCCGCGCGCCGTCTGCGGGTTGCCACGGAACCACCCCAGGCTCGTGACGTTCTTGTACAACTGCTTCTGCGCGGATGACATCGACGACGCGAACGTGGTCTTGAGGTCGGATATGGCCACCTCGGTGCGACCCGTGAACAACGCGTCGAGCAGCATCGCCTCATACGGGAACAGCGCGGCGTCGCTTTGACGCAACTGGACCAGTTGGTAATCGCGCTCCTTGGAAAACAGCCCGGACTTCTTCTCGCCGAGATCGTCGATGCGCAGGTACCCGCGTACTGCGAGGTCCACGAGCGTCGCCGTGACGTCTCGCGGGTCCGCCTTCTCATCTGTGAGCGTCCCGATCTGCCCCGGGCGCATTCCGGGCGGCGGCTCGAACTGGACTGCCACGGTCGCCTTGTAGTCGCGCCGCACAGTCTCGCCCGATGCCCCGTCAACCGGCACCAGTCCGGGAATCTGTCCCGCGTACTCGTCGTCGACCGCGGTGGTGCGTAGCTTTCTCGTGAGAACGAAGACTCCCACTCCCAGAATTCCGGCCGTCGCCACCCCGGTTCCCACATTCAGGGTGAAGGCCCTCTTCACGTCGCTGTGTTCGGTGAGGTTGGGTGCGGTCTCAAAGGAGCCCGCGGGGTAGAGAATGTCAACCGTGAACGGCTGCCCGGCAGACAGGTAATCCTGGGTGAACGTTGCGGTGGTGCCGCTCGACGCCACGCTTGAGCACGTATCGGAGACGCCCGTACGTCCGGCAAAGCACTGCGCGTCGGTCACGTCGACGGGTGACTCCACGGTGACCGTCGCGTTCGAGATCGGGATGACCCACTGGTCTCCCACTGAGTTCCAGTAGAATTCGTCGCCCGCGGCCGCGCCTCCGGTCTCGGCGGCGGTCGTGTCGTTCATCACCCGGTCAACGGTGTACATGATGACGTAGGTCTGGACGCCAGACACGTTGCTGATGTTCGCGTCGCCGACCTTGACCTCGGTGTAGTAGCGATCCTCGGTGATGTTCGTACCGGCGGGAGCGCCCGTGGTGCTTGAGGCGCTGATGTGAGAGATCTTGTAGACGCGGTCGTAGTTGTCGTCGTATCCCTGGCGCGTGGGTAGCAGCAGGTACGGCCCGTGGCCGGGGTCGTTGCCAAAGTCAAAATCGATCTCAAGCCGCACATCGGCCGATCCATCGGCGTTGAGCGAAAACGTCTCGTCCCAGCGCGTGATCTCCCGGCCCGGGACGTCGGGGTTCGTGGTCGCAGACGCTGCGGCTGCGGGGACCATGACCAGGAAGGCGGCAGCAAGAAGGGCACCGAAAGTTCGCATAAAACCCATCATGCCGTGTCCGCGCGTCTTGCCCCAAGGCCGCGGGGCCTAGGAGGCGAAAGCTACTCGCGACCTCGCCTCGCCATGGCGCGCTCCGCCTCGCGGTTGTCTTGCTTCTCCCGAAGCGTCTGCCGCTTGTCGTACAGCTTCTTTCCTTGCGCCAGCCCGATCTCCAACTTGGCGCGGCCGTTCAGGAAGTACAGTCGCAAGGGCACGATCGTGTGGCCCTTTTCGCGCGTGCGGATGGCCAGTTCATCGATCTCGGTGTGGTGAAGCAGCAGCTTGCGCTTGCGCTTCACCGCGTGATTGGTCCACGTACCCTGCGTGTATTCAGGGATGTGGATGTTTTCGCACCACGCCTCGCCACCGATGATGGAGATGTAGCCCTCGCCAATGGAGGCGCGACCCTGCCGCAGCGACTTGACCTCGGTGCCCGTCAGCACGATGCCCGCCTCGAAAACGTCCTCAATGAAGTAATCGTGGCGCGCCGACCTGTTGGTGGCCACCACCTTGACTGCATCGGACATGGCTCACCTCCCGGGCGCATTGGGGTCCGAACGCGCTCCTACGGCGCGACCTACCAGTGTAGAGCCCCCAATGCGGGCGCGACAGCCCTACCACGTCTTGTTGATCAGGGTCATGGGGTCGACGGTGGCGCCATTGACGTAGACCTCAAAGTGCAAGTGGCATGCGGTGGACGTCCCCGTGCTGCCCTCGTAACCGACGACCTGTCCGCGCTTGACCGTCTGCCCAGCGGACACAGCGAACGTCGCGAGGTGGTTGTAGCTCGTGTAGAGCACCTTGCCACTGACAATCCCGTTGTAGAGCATCACCTGATTGCCCAGGCCGCTGCGGTACTTCGCCCACTCCACCTTGCCATCTGCTGCGGCCATGATGGCCGTTCCGCAATACGCCCTGAAGTCGGTTCCCGCGTGCAGCCGGTAGTAATGATAAATCGGGTGATAGCGCCAACCGTAGGAGGAGGTGATGTACGGCACTGCCGTGGGCGGACTGAGGAAGCCCTTCACCAACGAACCGGTGCCGTTGGTCGCCTCTTCGGCAAGCTTCTTCTTCCACAACACATCAAGCTCGGCCTTGAGAGCAGCCGCGTCGGCCTCTGCCTGCTTCTGCTGGGCCAGGTACGCCGCGCGCTGAGACTCGAGGTACGCCTTCAGATCCTCGGCCTCCTTGAGCAGCTTCTCTACCTCGGCCTTCTTCGCCGCGGCGGCGTCGCGGGCGGTCTGGGTCTCGACCACGAGGGCGTCGGCCTTGACCTTGAGCTCCTCGATGTATGCCCGCACCGCCTCTTGACGAGCCTTGCGGTTGCGGTTGACCGCAGCGAGTTCCTCCATCTGCGCCAACGTGTTGGACTGCACGCGTGACGTGGTCTCGCGGTACGCGTAGTCGTCCACGAACTCGGTTGACGTCTGGGCGCCAAAGAAGATGCTGAGGCTCGCGTCCTCGCGCGAGCCTTGATACTCGGCACGTGCAATCTCGCCAAGGACGCTACGCAAGTCATCGATCTTGACGTCGTCCGCGTCGATCTGCTTCGTGAGAGCCGCATCCTGGGCCTTGGCGGCCTCAAGCTTGCCGGAGACGATGCTCTGCTGGAGTACGGCGGCATCGACCCGCTGCTGGACGAGCCGGTACTCCTCCTGCACCACGGGCAACCGCTCGTTGAGTTGAGTCAACTTGATCGTGGCGTCGGCGATCGCTTGGCTAGTCTCGCTCAAGTCATGCTCGAGGTTCTTGGCCTCTTGTGCCTTGTTGGCCTTGTCCTTGTTCGCTTGCGTGATCTCGTCGTCGTAACTGGACCAGGCGGGCACGGAGCCTTCAGCCTGCGCGATGCTTCCCGCGCTCGCGCCCAGGATGGCCGCAAGGAGAAGCGCTGCCGCAAGCCTGAACCGGCGCGTGCGCCACGGTGAGGTCATCATGCGCGTGTGTACCTCCCCAGAGTTGCGAGCGAAGCGACGGCTGCCAAACCCACCGCGATGGCGAGGAGCCACGGCGCGACGGTCAACACATCGGCCCCACTGATGTAATCCACAAATGTCACCGATCCCCTGAGCCAGTCTTCGACCAGGTATCGTACGGAAAGCCACAGACCTGTGGCGGCCATCAACGCGCCCAACGTCGCGGCCACTGCACCTTCAAGCATGAAGGGCATCTGAATCAGGCCCCGGGAGGCGCCGACCATCCTCATGATGTTCGTCTCCCGGCGTCGGCTCAACGCACTCAGACGGATCGTCGTGGTGATGAGGAGCACGGCGGCCAGCAGCATCACCGCGGCCAGGCCCGCTGCGATGAACGTCGCGGCGTTGAGCATGCTGAAGAGCCCCTGGAAGATCTCACGTTGGTCCTGCACCTCGTCAACACCCGGCAGGCCCTTCACGGCATCGGCGACCACCTCGAACTGCTCTGGGTCGGTGAGCTTCACCCGGAAACTCGCCTGCATGCCATCGGCCGTCAGAAGCGCGAAGCGGTTGTCCGTGTCGCGCGCCCGCAGCTTCGCGAAGGCCTCCTCGCGTGACTCGTACGTGACCTCTTGCACCAAGGGCCCGACCGAACCCTCCTTGAGGACGCTCCGAATCGACTCTTCCTGCGCGGTGGTGGCGCGACCCTGGGCGCACTGCACGTGTCGCGACTGTTCGGGGCACAGGAAGACCGAGACCTCGACCTTGCCGTACCAATCATCCTTGAGCTTGTCGACCTGCATTTGGGTGAGCGCGGCGGCGCCCACAAAGGTGAGGGACACGAACGTCACGAGCACCACGGACAGGGCCATCGTGCCGTTGCGACGCAGGCCGTTGAAGACCTCGCCAAAGATGAATCTCAGTCTCATACGGAGGCCTCCGCCCCGTACACGCCGCGGTCCTGGTCGCGGATCAGTTGACCGCCCTTGAGCTCGATCACGCGCTTGCGCATCTGGTCCACGATCTCGTCATCGTGCGTCGCCATGAGCACCGTCGTGCCGGTCCGGTTGATGCGATCCAACAGGCGCATGATGCCGATGGACGTGCCGGGGTCGAGGTTTCCCGTGGGCTCGTCGCACAGGAGGATCGGGGGGTGGTTCACCACGGCGCGCGCGATCGCCACACGCTGCTGCTCACCGCCCGACAGCTCGTGGGGCATGCGCTTCTCTTTGCCGGCGAGGCCCACCAGTTCGAGCGTCTCGGGCACCATCGACTGCACGTGGTGGCGCTTCTTGCCGATCACTTCGAGCCCGAACGCGACGTTGTCGAACACCGTCTTGTTGGGCAGCAGGCGGAAATCTTGGAAAACGGCCCCGATCTCGCGGCGCAAGTGGGGCACGCGCCAGTTCGAGAGCTTGTTGAGGTGGCGGCCGGCCACGTGGACGTCACCCGAGGTGGGCCGCTCCTCGCGCAGGATCAACTTGAGGAACGTCGACTTGCCGGAGCCGGACGACCCCACAAGGAACACGAAGTCACCGCGCTCAATCTCGACAGAGATGTTGTCGAGCGCGGGGCGTGCTCCTCTGGCGTAGACCTTGGAGACGTTATCGAGTCGAATCACGGCAGCCTTAGGCATGGGGGGTCTTACCCACGCCTCTCGCATCGTAAGTAGGTGTCAGCCCGCATTGAGGGATGGCGCGCCGCCATTCTCACGTCACTTGGCGTCACCCGAGCACTGTGCACTCGCCGCTAGGCGTTGTCCAGCGAGCGGCGCCAGCGAATCCCTGCATCGATGAAGTCATCGATGTCCCCGTCAAAGACCTTGTCGGTCTGACCGGTCTCGTACTCCGTGCGCAGGTCCTTCACCATTTGGTAGGGGTGCAACACATAGGAGCGCATCTGATCGCCCCATGACGCCTTGATGTCGCCCGCAAGTTCCTTCTTCTGTGCGGCCTCCTCCACCTTCTTCTGCAGGAGAAGTCGCGACTGCAGCACGCGCATGGCGGCTGCACGGTTCTGGATCTGGCTCTTCTCGTCCTGCATCGACACCACGATGCCGGACGGCAAGTGAGTGACGCGGACGGCGGAGTCCGTCGTGTTGACCGATTGGCCGCCGGGGCCCGAGGAACGGAAGACATCCACCTTGATATCCGTCTCGGGAACCTCGATGTGGTCGGTGCCGACAATGAGGGGGATGACCTCGACCGCCGCGAAGCTGGTCTGGCGTCGGCCCTGATTGTCGAACGGGCTGATGCGCACCAGACGATGCGTTCCCGCCTCCACCGACAACGTCCCAAACGCGTAGGGCGCGCTGACTTCAAACGTCGCGGACTTGATGCCGGCCTCTTCCGCATACGACGTGTCGAGCACCTTGGCCGCGTACTGGTGCCTCTCGGCCCACCTCAGGTACATGCGCAGCAGCATCGCGGCAAAGTCTGCGGCGTCCACGCCACCGGCGCCGGAGCGAATGGTCACCACCGCGTCGCGCTCGTCCCACTCCCCCGTCATGAGGGTGCGGACCTCCATCTTGGCCAAGTCCTTGCGGAGCTTGTTCAGGTCGCGCTCGGCCTCGGCCAGCACCTCGGCGTCGTGTGCCTCGACAGCCATCTCGATCAGCACCTCAAGGTCGTCGAGTCTGCGACCAAAGCCGTCGACACGTGCAAGCTCCGCGCTGGCGCTGCTCAGGGCGCTCGTGATGGCCTGAGCGTTGTCTTGGTCATCCCACAGGTCGGGGGCCGACGCCCGGGTCTCGAGGTCCGCGATCTTCATCTTCAGCGCGGACGGGTCTAGCACCGCCTCGATCTGGTCGAAGGTACTGCGAAGTGCCGCGATTTCAGCGGGAAAGTCGATAGCCACGTTGATTGAGTCTACTGCCGTAGCCGCAGGCCAGTTGATGGCGTGTCGCGAGGGTCAGAAAGTGTCTAGAAATGGGGAAAGGGGCCGACTCCCCATTGTGCCGGCCCCTTGAGGCGTTGGGTGTCCCCTCCCAACGTCTCCCCACAAAAAAGGATGCCCTGGAAATGCGACAGCAGGCTGGGACCTGAGTCCCAACCTGCTGTCTTTCCTGCGATTATCAGGAGTTACTTTGCTGCCTTCTTTGCGGACTTCTTCGCGGGAGCGGCGGAGTCGCCCACGACCACATCGGCCTTGCGGTTCTTCACGTCGTCCCACGTGAGCCCGTAGTACGCGGCCTCCATCATGATCTTCATGTCGTCGATCATGGGCATGCGCGGGTTGGCGGGTGCGCACTGGTCCTCGTAGGCCTGCATGGCCAGCGTGTCGAGGCTCGCGATGAACTCGACCTCGTCCACGCCAGCGGCCTGGAACGAAGCCTCGATGCCTCGATGCCGAGCTTGGCACGGAGCTCCTCGACCGCGACGGCGTATGCCTCGACCGCGACGGCGTATGCCTCGACCGCGACGGCGTATGCCTCGACGGCGATCTCGGGGGTCTCGTGCGCAAGTCCAAGCATCTTCGCGATGTCCTGGAAGCGCTCGGGCGCCACGTAGGACTCCTGCTTCGGCCACGACGTCGGCTTGGTGGGTACCTTGCCGTTGTAGCGGATCACGTGCGGCAGGTAGATCGCGTTGGTGCGACCGTGTGCCACGTGGTACATCGATCCGGTGACGTGGCTCATGGCGTGCACGAGGCCGAGGAACGCGTTGCCGAAGGCCATACCGGCGATCGTCGCCGCGTTGTGCATCTTCTCGCGGGCCTTGATCGCGGTGCCACCCACGGTGACCGACTCCTCGATGTTCTCGAACACCAGGCGGATGGCCTGGAGGCAGAGACCGTCGGTGAAGTCGTTCGCGTAGACCGAGACGTAGGCCTCGGTGGCGTGCGTCAGTGCGTCCATGCCGGAGTCGGCCGCAACCCGCGCCGGCAGGTTGGCGGTGAGCACCGGGTCGATGATCGCGACGGTGGGCGTGAGCGCGTAGTCGGCGAGCGGGTACTTGCGGCCCGTCTCGCTGTCCGTGATGACAGCGAACGGCGTCACCTCGGCGCCGGTGCCCGACGTGGTCGGGATGCAGACCAGCTTGGCGAGTTCGCCCAGCTTGGGGAACTGGAATGCGCGCTTGCGGACGTCGAAGAACTTCTCCTTGAGGTCCGAGAACACGATGTCGGGGTGCTCGTACATGAGCCACATGACCTTTGCGGCGTCCATGGGCGAGCCACCACCGATTGCGATGATGGTGTCGGGCTTGAAGGCCCTCATGATCTCCGCACCGGCCGTGACCGTCTTGATGGACGGCTCGGGCTCGACGTTGTCGATGATCTGCAGCGAGATGTTGTTCGACCGGCGACGCAACACGTCGATGATCTTGTCGACAACGCCGATGCGGGTCATGGTGGCGTCCGTGACGATCGTGACGCGCTCGACGGCGTTCATGTCGTGCAAGTACTGGATCGCGTTGGGCTCGAAGTAGGTCTTGGAGGGAACCTTGAACCACTGCATGTTGTTGTTCCTCCGGCCGATGCGCTTCACGTTGATGAGGTTCAAGGCGGTGACGTTGTTCGACACCGAGTTCTTGCCGTACGAACCACAGCCGAGCGTGAGCGAGGGCAGGAACGCGTTGTAGATGTCGCCGATGCCGCCGTGGCTCGAGGGAGAGTTCACGATGATGCGGATGGCCTTGCAGCGCTTGCCAAACTCCTTGATGAGTTCGTCATCGGTGGCGTGGATCGCTGCGGAGTGGCCCAGACCGGAGAACTCGACCATCTGCTCGGAGTACGAGAGGCCCTGCTCGGTGCTTTCAGCCTTGAGGACCGCGAGGACCGGGGCCAGCTTTTCGCGCGTGAGGGGCTCGTTCTCGCCGACTTCGGACACCTCGGCGAGGATGATCGACGTCTCTTCGGGAACCTTGAATCCTGCCTGCTCGGCGATCCACTGCGGGCTCTTGCCCACGACGTTCGGGTTGAGCTTGGCTCCGGCGCAGTTGGTGCCGCCAGCGGTGGCACCGAAGATGAACTCCTCGAGCTTGGCCTTCTCGTCCTTGGTGACCTTGTAGGCGTGTAGGCGGTCGAACAGCCCCATCGCTTCCGCGTAGATCTCCTTGTCGAGGATGACTGCCTGCTCTGAGGCGCACACCATGCCGTTGTCGAATGCCTTCGAGATCACGAGGTCATTGATCGCGCGCTTGAGGTTGGCCGACTTGTGGACGTACGCGGGCACGTTGCCAGCGCCGACGCCGAGGGCGGGCTTTCCGCAGCTGTACGCCGCCTTCACCATGGCGTTGCCACCGGTGGCGAGGATGAGCGAGACGTCGGGGTGGTTCATGAGTGCGCCGGTGGCCTCGAGCGAAGGAACTTCGACCCACTGGACGCAGTGCTCGGGAGCGCCCGCTTCGATGGCCGCGTCACGGACGATCTTGGCTGCGGCGATCGAGCACTCACGAGCGCTCGGGTGGAAGCCAAAGATGATGGGGTTGCGCGTCTTGATGGCGATGAGCGACTTGAAGATCGCCGTCGAGGTGGGATTGGTCACCGGGGTGATGCCGGCGATCACGCCCACGGGCTCCGCGATCTCGGTGATGCCCGTGATCGGGTCCTCGCTGATGATGCCCACGGTCTTCATGGGGGCCATCGAGTGGGTCACGTGCTCGCACGCGAAGAGGTTCTTTACGGCCTTGTCTTCAAACACGCCGCGGCCAGTTTCATTGACGGCCTGCAGGGCGAGAACTCCGTGCTGGTTCAGCGCGGCGACGGATGCCTTCTTGACGTAGTAGTTCACGTCTTCCTGGGTCCTCGACGCGTACTCGGCGAGGGCCTTGAGGCCATTCGCGACGAGGATGTCGATTCCGGCGGCGACCGACGTCACGTCGGTGGGGGCGACAGCGCCAGATTGGGGGGCGGTGGTAGTCATGGGGATGCCCTCCTAGTGGTTGCCCTCGTGGGCGTTCCACTGCTCAAAGTACGTCACCATCCGACTCCCCCCAGCGGTCCTAGGTCCCATGACCTCAGTCCCGATACTGGCGGGGGTATCGTGCGTGAGGGCGGGCCCGGGGCCCAGGACTCGGGTCCCGCTACCCGGGACTTTTGTTAGGGAGATTCGGCGGATTGCGGAGCCGCAATGGTGGCCGCAAACACGCGCCGCACGCGAGCGCGGCCAGGGACCTAGGGCCCCAGGCGGCCAGACCCTCCAGCGCACAATGATGGGTCAACAAGATTCATGCATCGGCAATGAAGCCTGCGCCTCCCAACGAGAGTCCATGACCGAGTCGGGCACGCCGCGATCCCATTCCGTGAACCACTTGCCCGTCGGAGCCTTCTCCATCGTGATGGGAATCGGCGGCTTGTCGGCGGCCTTCAACCGAGCGTCCGACGCCTGGGCCGCCATTCCGACCGCCATCGGGGCCGTCCTCGCCTGGGTCTCCGTCGCCGCGCTCGCTGTGTTGCTGGTCGCCTATGGCACCAAGGCGGTGCGCCACCGAGGTGCCGTCTTCGCGGAATGGCGACACCCGGTCAAGTCCGCATTCACGGCGACCATCCCGATCGCGGCCCTCGTCGCGGCGACGGCGCTCCTGCCTCACTCGAACGGCCTCTCGGCCGTGTTGTGGTGGGCGGGCGCGATCACCATGGCCGCGGTGACGGTCTGGGTAGTCCGCACGTGGTCAACGGACGCGCAGATCCAGCATGTGCACGTGCACCCCGCGTGGTTCATCCCCGTGGTCGGCAACATCGTGGTGCCGCTAGCGGGCGGCGCTCACGCGCCGGTGGAACTGTCGTGGTACTTCTTCGGCGTCGGCATTGTCTATTGGCTGGGAATCATGCCGATCGTGCTCACCAGACTGTTCGTGCTCGGCACCATTCCACCCCGCCTCGCCCCCACCCTGGCGATCATCGTGGCCCCTCCCGCCGTCGGCGCACTGTCTTGGGTGCGGCTCGGCGGCGACTGGTCGGACCCGCTTGCGCGGATCCTGCTGGCAGCGACGCTCTTCAACCTGCTGGTGTTGGCCGCCCACGTCGCCGCGCTGCGCAAGGTGCCGTTCGCACTGCCCGCATGGGCGTACACGTTCCCCCTCGCGGCTGCGGCCGTCGCGTTCATCGCGGCGTACGAGTCGGGAGAGGGCGCGTTCTACTCGTGGGCGGGCGGCGTCACCCTGGGCATCGCTTCTGCGATCGTGCTTGCCCTGGGCGTTCGCACGGTCCGCGGCCTCGTCACGGGCGAGCTCTTGCAGCCTGAGGACTAGCTAGCGCTCGACGGCGCCCTTCCAGGCGGTGATGCCACCCTCGAGGCCCACGGTCTGCGTCACGCCGACCTGAGTCATGTACTCCATGGCCGCGCGCGAGCGATTGCCCGAGCGGCAGTACACGGCGTAGTCGGAACCGGCATCGAGCGCTGCGATGGCATCCGGGAACGCCGGGTCTTCCACGTTGATGTTGACGGCCCCGGGCAGGTGGCCGTCCGCAAACTCGGCGGGAGTGCGAACGTCGACAACGGTGACGCCGGGCTGCTCGACGGCCAGCGCGAAGGAACTCGCGCTCACGTGCGAGCCATCGAAGGCGGGGGGCTCAGCAGGACCCGACGAGCAGGCTGCGAGAGCGACGGCCGCCACTGCGGCGAGAACGACAGTACGAAAGATGCGAGTAGTCATGCGGCGACTATACCCCCCTGGGTATACGAAAGGAAAGGCGGGTGGGCGGCCACCGCCCGTCAGGCGACCTTGAGCGGCACCACCGACGGTTCCCGCGAGCGCGGTGCCTGTGGCGTCGGCGGTGGCACCGTGTCGAGTGTCCGGGGGCGCACGGGATGAGTCATCGGAGGGCTCCTTCGGTGGGGGCGGTTGTGGTCGGGACGCTGGCGACACGCGGGCGGATTGGCCCTGATAGGCCGCCTGTTACCCTGAGCCCACCTCGCGAGTCACCCGCGCGCGCTGTAGCCGGAGGTCTGTGCCCCCATGCATGTCGCCCGCATTCCCAAAGTCGCTTTCCTCATCATCGTCGTAGCGTACGCCTCGCTCGTCACGCTCGCGCCGCCGGCATCGGCCACCCCGGGCACCGCGACCGTCGGCCTCTACACGTACTCCTACGACGACGCGAACGTGGCCGCCGGCGCCACCATCACCGGTTCGGGGTCCCTCCCCGCCGCGGCGACCGTCCCTGCGAGCGTCACCATCGGTGGCAGGCTATACGCCGTCACGGAGATCGGCGAGGCCGCGTTTGCCTACAACGGGCTGACGTCGGTCACGCTCGGCTCGTCGGTGCAGACCATCGGCGCGTTCGCGTTCGAGAACATGGGCCTCACTGCTGTCACCATCCCCAACTCCGTGATCTCCATCGACACGGCAGCGTTTGGCCGCAACGCGCTCACCTCGCTGACTCTCGGCAGCGGGCTCCAGACCATCGGCACGCGGGCGTTCGAGAAGAACCTCCTCACCTCAGTGGCACTGCCGAACGCCGTCACGACGCTTGGCACAGGCGCGTTCCAATACAACGAGCTCGCGTCACTCAGCATCGGCAACCAGCTCGCGGCCGTCGGGTCATACGCGTTCTACTGGAACCGCCTCACCTCCCTCAGCGTGCCCGGCAACGTCAGGACCATCGGGGACGCCGCCTTCAACGGCAACGCTCTCACGTCGGTCACGTTCGCAAACGGACTCACCTCCATCGGCAACGGCGCGTTCCGGTCCAACTCCTGGACGCTGAGCGTGGTCATGGAAGGCCCCAAGCCGACCACCATCGGCACCCTGCCGTTCGGAGTCACCGCCGGCCGCACCACCGTCGTGTCGTACTACATCGACTAGGCAGGCACCGGCTACACCAGCCCCACCTGGACGGCCGGCGGCGAGACCTACACGTCGCAAATGATCCTGCGCACCGCGACCGTGGGCGACTTCACGTACAGCTACAACCCCGCTGCCAGGAGCGAGGGCGTGACCGTCACGGGCTTCGTGGGCGCGGGCACCACCGCGGCCATCCCCGCGAGCGTCCAGATCGGCGGCAACCCCTATGCCGTCCAGACCATCGGCGCCGATGGGCTCGCAAGCAGCGGCCTCACCGCCGTGACGATTCCCGCCACGGTGATGGAGATCCAAAGCGTCGCTTTCGCCACGAACGCGCTCACCTCCATCTTCTTGCCCGCTTCGGTCACGACCATCGGCGAGCAGGCGTTCTTGGGCAACTCCCTCAGCACGCTGTTCCTTCCCGACACGGTGACGAGCGTCGGCGACTTCGCGTTCTCGGGCAACCGCCTGACGCAGCTGCGGCTCCCCATGAACCTCGAGACCATCGCGAACGGCGCCTTCTTCCAGAACCTTCTGACCGACATCGCGCTGCCCGCGACCGTGAAGGCGATCGGCGACCAGGCCTTCTCCGACAACGCACTCACGTCAATCGTGATCCCGGAAGGCGTGACATCGATCGGCATCAATGCGTTTTCGGACAACCCGCTGGACTCCGTCCTCATGCAGGGCCCT
>Ga0314774_1000480_pt1 | contig 32000 bp, 25 predicted proteins | sample MetaGCBIA2018_FD_204515 | JGI IMG/M metagenome (GOLD analysis project Ga0314774, IMG submission 204515) | Cryopeg brine microbial communities from Beaufort Sea near Barrow, Alaska, United States - CBIA 2018 | ecosystem: Environmental > Aquatic > Marine > Coastal | place: USA: Alaska | collected... | reverse complement strand
GCAATGTATAGCAGGGTTTTCATTCTGTCCTGCTGCAAACGGCTCGTTGTGTTTGAATAAGACCTATTCAAAAAACCAACGCTCTCTTTAACGGAAATTGATATCTTTTTTGGCATCCTACAATATACAACTTATTACAGTAAATTCAAAGGCTCAATGGTATAAATATGATAATAACGAATAGTACCTTAAATGATATCCCAACTATCTTCAAGCTTTATAAAATGGCTACTGAATTTCAGAAAATAAAATTTCCAGAAAACCAGTGGCCTCAATTTGATCAAGAATTCATAACTGCTGAAGTTGTTGAAAACAGACAGTTTAAGTTATTAATTGAAAGGAAAATAGCCTGTGTGTGGGCAGTGGCTTTTAGTGATGCTCAAATTTGGGAAAATAGTGAAAATAATGCTTCTATCTATATCCATCGGATAGCCACAAATCCAGAATTTAGAGGGAACAATTTTGTGCAGGCAATTGTTGATTGGTCTAAAAAGTATGCCAAGCAACACAATAAACAGTTCATTAGAATGGATACTTGCGGAAAAAATGAGCGCTTAATCAATCATTACAAAAATTGTGGGTTTAATTATTTGGGAATGAAAAAAATAAAAAACGCATCAGAATTACCTGCTCATTATCATAATGCCGAAGTCTGCTATTTTGAAATAGCATTAGAATAATGGCGCCATCACAGTACAAAAGTAATAAGGGCGGAATTTTATAGTGAAAACTCCACCCTTATTGCTACCTTTCGGTAAGGAAAATGTCAAATATTTTTGATTTTAACTACATTGATAGCAATACTTTAGCATACATAAAAATGGAAAATAAATTAAATATAGCCGTTTTAATAGATGGAGATAATGCGCAACCAAAATTAATGAAAGAGATTATTGAAGAGGTTTCGAAATATGGAAAAGCAACCATTAGGAGAATTTATGGAGATTGGACTTCTCCACAAATGAATGGTTGGAAAACCATTATCAATCAGTATTCCATAAGTCCCATTCAAAAATTTTCATATACCACTGGAAAAAATTCTACAGATGGTTCACTAATAATTGATGCAATGGATATTCTTCACGGAAAACATACGGAAGGATTTTGTATTGTTTCCAGCGATAGTGATTATACTGGTTTAGCAAAGAGAATAAGGGAAGAAGGTTTATTCGTTATGGGTATTGGACAGAAGCAAACACCGGAATCATTTGTCAAATCTTGCGAAGTTTTCACATTTACAGATAATCTAACAAATGAGGGAATCAAGCTAAAAAGCACCAAAATTGAAAAACCTACAGCAAAAACAAAAAAGACCTATTCTAAAATAAAACTTACAAATGAGGATTTAGATACAATTGATAAAGCCTTTGAAATCTCTACGAATGAAGAAGAAAAAGCGCACATCTCCACTTTAGGCTTAAATATTAGAAAAATTGATCCAAGTTTTGATCCGAGAAGCTATGGATTCAGAAATTTGACAAAACTCTTTGAAAATCTTGATAAGTTTGAAGTCATTAATAATGAAGTTGGTGGTTTAAATCATCCTTTATTACGGATAAAATAAATCTTGATAATATATACTCCTTAAATAATTTTAGGCTTGGGCGCTTAAAAACCTATAGTAGGTTTCTGTCATTCATTCTGAGCGCAGTTAAAATGCTCGATGTGATAAAAAATATAACATTTAGTGTTTAGGAGTGTTTACGGATATACACACAGATAATCTTTTCCAATAAACTTACTAACGTTATAGTCTATTGATTGTTAAAGTTTTATACAACCTTAACATTACCTAAAAATTGTTTTGGCTAGTTTTAGATGTTTTTATAAAGCGAGCCCATGCAATTATTCATCAATTTAGAACTTCAGCGTTTTCTTATTTTCAGTATTCTCATCACAGCGCTGGTTTTTACCGTCCTTTATTTTGTGCTAAAAAAGTTAGGTAAACAGACCAATAATATACTCCCACTCAATATTGCCGAAAGAGTTCGTATCCCGCTTGCTTTGCTATTAGTAAGTCTTTTATTGCGTGTTGATAAAGTAGCCCATAATGTGCAAGAAGTGTTCTCAAGCGCTACAATTAATCATATAAGCACTGTGCTGCTCATCATTAGTTTGATCTGGCTAGCGATCATTGCTGTAAAGGTTTTTAAGGGACGTATTCTTAGAAATTATGATATAAGTAACAGCAATAATATCAAGGCCCGTAAAATCTATACCCAATTCAATATCCTGGAGCGCGTCATTATTTTCGTTTTGGTTTTAATGGGTATTGGCATTGTCCTCATGAGTTTTGAAAGCATTCGTGCTATGGGCGTCACCATGCTTTCTACTGCGGGAATTGCGGGTATTATCATCGGTTTTGCGGCGCAAAAAGCACTGGGAACATTAATGGCGGGAATTCAGATTGCTTTTACGCAGCCCATTCGTATTGATGACGTGGTGATTGTGGAAGGCGAATGGGGCCGCATTGAAGAAATCACCCTTACCTATGTGGTCGTCAATATCTGGGACAAACGCCGCTTGGTCGTTCCCACAACTTATTTTATAGAGCAGCCTTTTGAGAACTGGACGCGCAATTCTTCAGATTTGCTGGGGACCGTTTTTATTTATACAGATTATAATATTCCCTTTGATGAACTGCGTAAAGAATTGACCCATTTACTTGAAAAATCGCCCCTTTGGGACCACAAAGTGAATGTGCTCCAGGTAACAGATTCTACAGCTAATGCGGTTGAAATACGCGCATTGATGAGCGCAAAAGATTCTCCTACCGCTTTTGATCTACGTGTTTATGTACGCGAGAACCTTATCACCTTTATACAAAAAAATTACCCGCAAAGTTTCTCAAAAACTAGGGTCGTAATGAAAGGTTCAGAATCAAAAAAACATGCAGTAGAAGAGTTTCCTGATGTTTCAAGCTATCAAAAATAATGATAATTTTGTTTCATTTTGTTACTCTTAATCTGCCTTTGTAATAGACAGATTCATTTCGGGATCAAATAAGGAGCCCGTTGTGAGCTGCTGAAATAAATTCGTTTTCAACACTTTTACACCTCATACTGTCATAAAAGGATTTCCTCTAATAAAAAATAGGCTTATAAGGTTTGTCCTCATCAGATCCCTTTGAAAAGTTGATCGCGGTTTCTATAAGCGCAAGGTGTGAATACGCCTGCGGAAAATTTCCCAGCAATCTTTTGGTCTTAAAATCAATATCCTCACTATATAAGCCCAAATGATTACTGTAGGAGAGTAATTGCTCAAAATACTTGATTGCTTTATCCTTCTCCCCTATTTTATAAAGGCTGTCAATAAACCAGAAGGAACAAATGGTAAATGATGAAGATGGTTTACCAAAGTCATCCTCATTTTTATAGCGGTACATGAGTCCATCCTGGCAGAGTTCTCGTTCTGTGGCCTTCACGGTAGAAACAAACCGCGGGTCTTTCGGCCCAATAAACCCGTATTGTTGCATGAGCAGCGTAGAGGCATCTAGCGCGGTAGAACCGTAAGATTGCGTGTAAGCCTGTAGATCTTCATTCCATGCATTCTCATAGATATCATTGTAAATCTTTTCGCGCAGCGTTTTCCAGTCTTCGACATCACGGGTGCGGTTAAGTACTTGGGCGATTTTAATGGCGCGGTCTACGGCCACCCAGCAGAGCAGTTTAGAAAAGGTAAAATGCTTGTCTTCGGTGCGCAGTTCCCAGATTCCCTTATCGCGTTCTTGCCAGTGCTCACTAACTATTTTTACGATACCGCGTACGATCGTCCACAACTCTTCGCTGTTTTCAAGGGTGTTTTCAAACTGAATAAACTGGTTGTAAATGACTTCCATAAGGATGCCATAAATATCATTTTGCCGTTGTACGTAGGCGGCGTTGCCTATGCGCACGGGCTTTGAGCCTTTATAGCCGCTTAAATGATCAAGGGTTTCTTCGGTGAGTTCCTTCTCCCCATTGATACCGTACATGATTTGCATTTTTTCATCCTTATCAGGTATGGTATTCATGATAAACTGTAGAAACTTCTGGGCTGATTTTGTGTGGCCCAAACTGCTGATAACGCGTATCACCATAGAAGCATCACGTACCCAACAGAACCGGTAATCCCAGTTGCGCACTTCGCCAATGGTTTCGGGCAAAGAAGTAGTCGCTGCTGCCAGTACCGCACCAGATTTCTCAAAAGTGAGCGCTTTTAGGGTAAGTGCAGAACGCATGATCTCGTTCTGGTAATGTGGATATTTTGTAGTGGCGTCGCTCCAGTTCATCCAGTACACCTTGGTACGCTGAAACTTAAGATAGATCCGGTCTATGTCCTGTTTGATCAATTTCTCGTGATACGAAATGAGAACATACGCATTTTTAGTAAGCGTGAGTTCCTTTCTATCCAAAATATCCTGATAATCAAAATCACTATAAAAATAAAGTGAATCGTACTTTCCCCCTTCAGTGTAGCTCTCTATATATTCATCTTTATCTTCGCTGTAGGTTTTTGGCTTGGCATATTCCAGCTTTGGATCATAAATAATCTTGAATTTAGGTTCTCCTTTTATCAACCGAATAAAACGTACAATATCTGGCGGCGAATAGAATTTTTTGTCGCGTTTCTCATAACGCGGCATAAAATCAAGCACTTGAAAGGCGTTTGTGCCATCATCAAAAGTGGTACTTAAAATATTGGTTTCCCAGAGGTATTCTTGCGTTATCTTATAAGCAACATTGATCTCAAAAGAGGTGCTCCCACCCTTTTCATCATCAAGAAGTTTTGCAAATACAGAGGCCGAATCAAAAATGGGAAGGCAGCACCAATCAATTGATCCTGTTTTTGATACAAGCGCGGCACTCTTGCAATTCCCTATAATTCCGTAATTTAGATTATTCATATTTTTCTAAAAGTTGTGTAAAAACAGACTGTAAACCCTATTAATTGCCGAAATTTAAGCAATATCAAAATCATCCACACAACAATCAGCCATTTTATGAGCAAGACTATCATTATTTCAAATAGACTGCCCTTACAGTTAAAAATCAATAATAGTTCCCTGGAAGCGACCCCAAGCGTAGGCGGTCTGGCCACTGGGATGAAATCAGTACACCGTGACGGCAACGGGATCTGGATTGGCTGGTCTGGCCTTACCGAAGAGGAAATCCCTGAATCTATGGAAGATGAGGTTATTGAAGCCTGCAGAAAGGAGCAGTGTGTGCCTGTAGCTCTCGATCAGGAAGATGTAGATGGTTTTTATTATGGTTTCAGTAACCGCACCATTTGGCCACTTTTTCATTATTTTATGGAATTTGCCGAATTTGAAAAACAAAACTGGAAAACCTACAAAAGCGTTAATGAGAAGTTTGCCAAAGTGGTACTGGAACAACTGGAAGAAGGCGATACAGTCTGGGTGCATGATTATCAGCTCATGCTCCTACCACAGCTTATTAAAAAGGAGCGTCCAGATACGCGCATCGGTTTCTTTTTGCACATTCCTTTTCCCTCCTACGAAATCTTTAGGACGCTTCCCTGGCGAAAAGAAATTTTGAAAGGGCTTTTGGGTTCAGATCTAATCGGTTTTCATACGTATGATTATGAGCGCCATTTTTTAAGCTCTGTGAGCCGAATTTTGCGTTTAGATGTCAATTTTAATGAAATCTTGCTTGGCGACCGGTTAGTCACGGTAAATTCATATCCTATGGGGATCGATTATTCCAAATTTGAAAATGCCGCTTTAGAACACCAAAAGCAGAAGGGAAAAGAACAATCTGAACTACAGCGCAGGCTAGATTTGCATATGGATGCAACTCCAGATGCAAAAATGATATTATCCATAGATCGTCTAGATTATACAAAAGGCATCGCAAACCGGCTTAGGGCTTATGAATATTTTCTTGAGAAATATCCAAATTATAAGGAACGGGTGCGACTTGTGATGCTTGCGGTTCCCTCCCGCTCCGATGTTCCACAATATCAGAAACTGAAAAAAGAAGTTGACGAACTCGTAGGCCGCATCAACGGTAAATTTGCAACCGTAAGCTGGACGCCTATCTGGTACTTTTTTAGGTCGATGCCCTTTGCCAATCTTATTGATCTATATACTTCTTGTGATATTGCTTTATTAACACCCATTCGGGATGGAATGAATCTCGTAGCCAAAGAATATATTGCTACACGGACGGATAAAACCGGGGTGCTTATTTTAAGTGAAATGACCGGTGCCGCGCTAGAAATGAATGAAGCACTACTTATCAATCCCAATAACTTTGAAGAAATAGCCGAAACGCTAAAAGAGGCCATTGAAATGCCCGAAGAAGAACAGATTCAGCGCAATACCCAAATGCAGAAAAGACTGAAGCGCTATAATGTGGAAAAATGGTCGGCTGACTTTCTGGAAGCCCTTGAGAAAACCAAAGAGAACACCAATATGGTAAAGGCTACCAAAATTAAAAAAGAACAGCAACAAGAACTCATGCAGGCCTACAGAGATGCTGATAAACGTATTCTCTTTTTAGATTATGATGGCACCTTGCGCGGCTTTGTAAGCGATCCCAAAAACGCCAAGCCCGATCAGGAAATGCTTGATCTAGTAAACAGTATCCAAGAGCATGAAAATACCGAAGTTGTGATCATAAGCGGCCGCGACCGTGATACGCTGGGCAGATGGTGGCAGAATGTGCCTATTACCCTCATAGCCGAACACGGTGTCTGGAAAAGAAAAACCGGTGAAGAGTGGGAAATTACCGAAAAGATAAAAAATGACTGGATGCCTCAGATTCGCCCCATTCTTGAAACTTTTGTAGACCGAACCCCTGGCACCTTTATAGAAGAGAAAAACTATTCCCTTGCGTGGCATTACCGCAATGCCGATCCAGAACTGGGAGAAATACGCGCCAATGAACTTGCTACCGTGGTCAAAGAATTATCGAGCAATAAAGATCTGGGCGTTCTTGACGGTAATAAGGTATTGGAGATAAAAAGTGGAGCCGTAAATAAAGGGAAGGCAGTAAGCAAAGAAATATTCAATAAAGACTATGACTTTATTTTTGCTATAGGTGATGACTGGACTGACGAATATATGTTTGAGGAATTACCAGCGTCAGCCTACACCGTAAAGGTTGGACTGCAGAAAACAGCTGCCCGCCTATATGTTGAGGATACTGATCACGTAAGGCAATTACTTCAAGAATTTGCTAAAAGCTAACTGATTTACTGGAAATGTATTCGAAAATGGACGTAATTATGTCAATTATCGGCTGAAATACGTTGATTTTCGAAAAATAAACTTACTTTTTCCATTCAGAATTTTTCCATTCGATTTAATGCATAAATCGTTTTAAATTCAGATTTAACTTTGACAATAACTATCAATTATTAACCGTATCCTATACAATATGCGACATTTCAACATCCTTACGTTTTTACTTTTTACAACGCTGATTTCTGCGCAAGAAAAGGTTCCACCAGAAACAGATCTGCAAATTTATGATATCATAAACGCGGTATCCGCAGATAGCATCAAGGCAGATGTTACAAAACTTGTTGGTTTTGGAACCAGAAATACCTTTAGCGATACCCTAAGTGATACACGTGGCATAGGCGCTGCCCGGCGATGGATTAAAACCGACTTTGAAAAAACGTCTTCCGCTTGCGGCGCTTGTCTAGACGTTTTTTACCAGAAAGATTTGGTTACTAAAGACATGGGACAGCGTGTACCGCACGATGCTTATGTTGTAAATGTGCTCGCGGTGCAAAAAGGTGCCAAATATCCCAATAGATATATTATCATGAGCGGGGACATCGATTCACGCGCTAGCAATACGATGGATTTTGAAACCGATGCACCCGGAGCAAACGACAATGCCAGCGGTATGGCCGGAACGTTGGAAGCGGCGCGCGTGCTTAGTAAATATAAATTTGAAAATAGCATTATTTATGTTGGCCTTTCGGGGGAAGAGCAGGGACTTTTTGGCGGTGCTGGGCTTGCCGCATATGCGAAAGAAAAAGGCTGGGAGATAATCGGTATTTTTAATAATGACATGATAGGTAATATCAAGGGTCTGGACGGCTATGTAAGCAATAGGGATTTCAGGATTTTTTCTGAACCTGTACCACCCACAGAAACTGAAAAAGAGCGTCAGGCCAGACGTTTTTATGGCGGTGAAGTAGATGGTATTTCACGTCAACTGGCGCGTTATGTACACGGAAATGTAGAAAAGTACATGCCTGAAATGAACCCCATGATGATTTACAGATTGGATCGTTTTGGTCGTGGTGGTCATCACCGCCCGTTTAATGATCTGGGCTATGCCGGAATACGTATTATGGAAGCGCATGAAAATTACACCCAACAGCATCAAGACGTACGTACAGAAAATGGGATCAACTATGGCGACGTGCTGGAACATGTGAACTTTTCATACGCGGCCAAACTTACTGCGGTGAACGCGATTAATTTAGCTAGTATTGCGTGGGCTCCTCCCGCCCCAGAAACCGTAGAAATAGGTGGAATCGTGGAAGCTTCGGCAAAATTAAAATGGAGTGCAGTAGACGGTGCCGTGGGCTATAAAATTTACTGGCGTGATACCACATCCCCCACCTGGGACCACAGCCGCTATCTTACCGAAACTGAAATGACCCTAGAAGGTGTAGTGATCGATAATTTCTTTTTTGGAATTTCCGCCGTAGGCGCAAATGGTCATGAAAGTGTTGTGCGTTTTCCTAATGCTATTATGAGATAATGTCTTAGAAACTGAAAAAATTGAGAAAAAAGACTTAAATTTAACGACAATTGTCTTAAGTTTGAATTATGAGTGAAGATATCCCGCAATACAATAATCAATTGAACGAAGCAGTAGCAACTTATGTAAATCGCATGGAAACACATAGCAATCTTACCGTTGCCCATAAAAATATAACCTATGAAGGTTTAATGAGTGATAGGATGCTTCTTGTAGAAGCAATTACTGCAGGTATTCCCATAAGTATTTTTAACCTCATTAGAAAAGAGTCACCTTTCAGTGATGAAGATTGGGCGGGTTTTCTTGATATCTCAAAGCGTTCATTAGATAGATTTAAAGCTCAGGGAGATCATATTTTTAAGGCCAGCCATTCCGCAAAGATTTTTGAGCTCGCAGAGGTAGCGCGGTTGGGGAAAGGCGTTTTTGATACGGTAGATGATTTTTATGATTGGTTGCAGGTTCCTAATTTTGCTTTAGGCAATCACAAACCCATTGGCCTTTTGAGCAATTCCTATGGAAAAGAACTTGTAATCAATGAATTGCATTCCATTGATCAGGGTATTTTTGTGTAATGCAGGTTTTTAGGCTAACGAGAAAAAAATATAAGATTGAGCTCTCTGGCAAAGGCGCCGCCGTTATGGGAGCGCGCTGGAATTCTAAAGGGACAGAACTTATTTATACCTCTGCAAGTCGCGCCCTAGCAATGGCAGAGGTTTTTATTCATTTAAGCCTTAATAAACTGCCCAGTGATTTTGTGATGTTAGAAATTAATATCCCAGAAACGCTTAAAATGGGAACGGTCACTGCAAAAGAACTTCCAGAACGGTGGAACGAATTTCCCTACCGCTTTAATACACAGCAGTTTGGAGACGGTCTAGTAAGTGACAATAATTATGCTTTTTTACAAGTACCATCAGCTGTGGTTCCCGGCGATTTTAATTATCTCCTCAATCCGTATCATGCGGATTTTTCTAAAATAACAATAAAGACCTACACCGATTTTCCTATGGATAATCGGCTTTTTAAAATTTAGTCTCTATTTATGAAGTTCTTATTTAGCGCACTGCTTTTTCTATGTATACTGCAACCTAATTTTGCACAAGATAGGAAGTTCACCAGACAAGATACGCTGCGCGGAAGCATCACACCCGAGCGTGCTTGGTGGGATCTGGTTCACTACGATCTGGATGTGCAGGTATTTCCCCAAGAAAAAGCACTTAAAGGGAGCAATACAGTGACCTATAAAGTACTGCAACCGAAACGGCGCTTACAGATCGATCTTCAAGAGCCCATGCAATTGCTTTCGGCGATGCAGCACGGCAAAAAGTTGCAGATCACTTCAGAGGGAAGCGCACATTTTATTACGCTACCAGCAAAACAACCCATAGGATCGATTCAAAAAATTACACTACAGTTTAAAGGTAAACCGGTAATTGCCAAAAATCCGCCGTGGGATGGTGGCTGGACCTGGAAAAAAGATTCACTGGGAAAACCGTTTGTAGCCAACGCCAATCAGGGTATCGGCGCTTCGGTGTGGTGGCCCAATAAGGATCATCCCTACGATGAGGTTGACAGTTTAGACGTAAAGGCGACGGTACCTCAAGGGTTAATGGCAGTTTCTAATGGCCGACTGGTGGATTCCATTTCGGCGACCGCCGGAACAATGACCTACCACTGGACGGTAACAAACCCCATTAATAATTATGGTGTGAACATCAACATTGCAGATTATGCGCATTTTACCAATTATTATAATGGTGAAAAAGGCAAACTTGGCCTTGATTTTTATGTGCTAAAACAAAACCTGGCCAAAGCCAAAAAACAGTTTGCGCAAGTGCCAGACATGCTCGAGGCTTTTGAATACTGGATGGGCCCCTACCCTTTTTATGAAGATACTTATAAACTTGTAGAGGTTCCCTATCTCGGCATGGAACATCAAAGTTCTGTAACCTATGGTAATAAATATGCAAACGGTTATCTGGGCCGCGACCTGAGCGGTAGCGGCTGGGGCAATAAATTTGATTACATCATTATTCATGAGTCGGCGCATGAATGGTTTGCAAACAATATCACCAATAAAGATGTCGCTGATATGTGGATACAGGAAGGTTTTACCACCTATGCCGAAAATCTGTTTGTTGATTATCACTTTGGCAAAAAAGCTTCTTCCGAATATGTACTTGGTCAGCGGAAGCTTATTCGCAACGATAGACCAATTATAGGTATTTATGGCGTGGATAATGAAGGGAGCAGCGATATGTATTTTAAGGGCGCAAACATCCTGAACAGCTTAAGGTATATTATTAATGATGACGAAAAATGGCGCGCCATATTACGCGGGATTGGGAGCACTTATTATCACCAGACCGTGACTTCTGCAACCATAGAAAATTATATATCGGAGCAATCAGGAATGGATTTGAAGGCCTTTTTTGATCAGTATTTGCGTACTATAAATATTCCCCAATTACAATATACGATTGATGCAGATGTGTTACGTTATCGTTATACGAATAGTGTAGCTGGATTTAACGCGCCCATAGATATAAGCATAAATGGTAAAAGACAACGAATATTACCTACGGAAAAATGGGCGGAAGTCTCTTTTGAAACAAAAATCAACGTCTTTAAGATAGATCCCAATTTCTATATTGAAATATCACAAAATAACTAACTGGCATTTAACAAATTATATCAATAGTATTGATAAAACGGTTATTTTCAAGATGAAATAGGCATTTTCTCATATAATAAGCCGATTTTATAGACCTCTATAAATATAGAATTATGAAAATTAGATTTTTATTGCTCACTTTGATATTTGGTTTTTTACTTACGAATTGCAAACACGGTCAAAAAACCAACAAAAAAACTGAAAAAGAGCAAAAATCCGTTGAAACCGCACCGAAAGCGACAGATTTTGGGGCTTTGCTGAGCGATTCCCCTCGGCACCATGAATGGAAAACCTTAACCAGCAATGATCGAGAACTGTATACATTTATTGCATATCCAGAGGTTTCACAATATGCAAAGGCAGTGATAGTAATCCATGAAAACCGTGGTCTCAATGATTGGGCGCGTTATTTTGTAGACAAGCTTGCCGCAGAGGGATATGTGGTTTTGGCCCCAGATCTGCTTTCTAATTTTAAGGAAAATATTAAAAAAACCACAGATTTTGAGGATTCAGATAAAGCACGGGAAGCCATTTATGCGCTTAATGAGGATAAAGTGACGACAGATCTGGATGCTGTTTTTAAGTATGCAAAATCTATTAATGCAGCTTCAGGAGAAGTTGCGGTTGTAGGATTTTGCTGGGGAGGTACGCAAACGTTTCGCTATGCGACCCACAACCCTGACATTACTTCGGCTAACGTATTTTACGGTACGGCACCAGAAAATAGCGAAGCATTAAAGCAGATAAATGCGCCAGTATTTGGCTATTACGGTGGTGATGATAATCGGGTGAATTCAACTATTGAAGAAACTAGAACACATATGATAGAATATGGGAAAACATATGAATCTGTCATTTATGATGGAGCAGGCCACGCCTTCATGCGGCGCGGTGAAGAGGCTGACAGCAATACAGCTAATGAAGTGGCATACAATAAAGCCTGGGCACGGTTGCGTGCAAAACTTAAATCAAGCTTTTAAGCCCCGCCCACATCATAGACAAAAGCTCTATATTTAAGAAGTGCGACAAAAAATACGCCACCTACCGCATTGCCTAATAATGCAAGACCTTCAAAAGATAAATATTGCCAAATTGTAATTGAAGAATTAGTATTGATGAGACCTGCAAATACTTCAACATTACCTATTATACTGTGATGTAAATCAGTAAAAGCCATAACCGAGGTTACCATAAAAATAAGAACGATTCGGCTTATCGTTTCTTTTGATGAGGTTAAAAGCCAAGATAATAAACCCATTAACCATCCCGCCAGTATTGCACTCACGAAAATAACGATATTCTCTACTTCCGTTACGTGCTCTGCGATACGAACGACAGTGTCACTATTAAATATGTTGAGTTGAGCACCTATCCAGGTCAGAACAATAGCCATGATACAGCCACCTATGAGATTGCCTAAAATAACAATTCCCCACAAACGAAATAAACTCGCTATAGATCTTTTCTTATTTAGCACTGGTAGACTTAATAATGAAGTTTGTTCTGTAAAAAGAATGGACTGTCCTAAAATGACAAGTATAAAACCTATGGGATAAACTAAAGCTCTGGCTTTAACAATTACATCTTCACCAACTTTCCCTGACAAAAAACTTCCCAATGAACATAGTAACAAGTAACTGAAACCTATCTCAAGACCTGCAGTTAAAGAACTCAATAAAATACTGCTCGCACTCCGGTCATAAGTTTGCTGACCTTCTATAATTTGCTCTTTAAGTATTTCACCATGAGTTTTAGGACTCACCTGATCACTCTTTTCAGAATTTTTTAACTCGTTATCAATTTCTTCCTGTTGTTTTTTTTTGTTTTCTTCACTCATTACTCGTTTATAAATAAAATTTTTAAGTCGAAATGCCTACAAGATAAATTCTTGCACAATACTATTTTTTTACTAGAATTCAATGGAATTGAACATCGGCATCTCTAATGTAACAAGCCGGGAGCTTTATGCCAAAGGAATAAAATCTACTGAATGGATTTAAAAATAACTTATGGGATAATCATTTATCTTTTTTTAAAAAGGTTTTTTGTCGGTAATGAAAATTGTACTTACATCTCAGTAATAATTTTTTTAAACGGGCTTATAAATGAATAGAATTCATACTTTTAAATCTATTTGCAAATTGAATATAGAATATTTCAAAGCAATAAAATAGTGTTACATTTTTATAAACACTGAACAAGAACGGAATTGTCTATTTACATAAGCCAGGATTTTTCTTTCTAAAGTAGCCTATAACGCATGGTTCGGTGAGACCTGTACCAGAATACTTGTAACTATTGCTGCCGTAACCACTGCATACAATTTTCAGGCAGTTGTAAAATTGCCTTCATAAATAGCATACGAAAGGTAAAAAAAAGACACCACTCCCTTAACACCAGTCAACACTAAAATCTCGGTTATAATCTTCACTCATTGTTGATCCCAAAGGGGTTGAGGCCATTCTACCGGCACGTGTAAATAATAAAATAAAAAACCTAATCACAATACAAGTGGTGCAAAGGTTATTTTTAAATGTTTAGCTAGAATAGGAATGTAAGCCATGCTTAAAGCCGCTAGACTGAATGCCAAAAGTATAAGATGATAATCTTCAATTTTAACGGAGGTTAAAAACGGCATTTGGATAGGACAAGTAGGTTGACACTCAAAAGTATTATAAGAAACTCTTTTCGATGTTTCAAAACGATTTCCTTAGGATTGTAAAGATTCAAAAGTTCGCATACAGCACACGTACAAAAAAAATTTACCTAATGCGTTAGAGCATTAGGTAAAATCATACGTATAGAAATGGATAAGCAGTGTTACTAAGCAGTTAATTTCTCTTTAAAATCATTGATTATTCCACCAATTAGCAATACTCTTATTTGTCTGTCACTCAGGGTATGTCTTGTCATAATCGTGATATCTTCAGCATCATTTTTCTTGATGATAACTTCAATATCCTCTCTATTTTCTACGTTTTTGCGCAGGTTTTTAAACTGTATCATATCACCTTGAGCGATTTTATCGAGATCTTCCGTATTGATAAATTGTAAGGGTAGAATCCCGAAATTCACAAGGTTTTGCCATGCAATACGCGCGTAACTTTTAGCAATTACGGCCACTTGGCCCAAAAATTTAGGTGCAAGAGCAGCATGTTCCCTACTACTTCCCTGGGCATAATTGTCACCAGCTACTACGATGTGACCGCCATACTGCTCTTTGACTTTCATGGCACGATCGTAAAATGTTTCATCAATAACCGTATAGCTGTATTTACTGATTTCAGGAAGGTTACTTCGGAAAGGAAGCACTTCTGCCCCTGCTTTTAGAATTTCATCAGTCGAAACATTATCGCCCATTTTTAAGATTACAGGGACCTCATAAGCATCCTGAAGAACATCAATATGTGGAAGCGATTTAATATTCGGTCCTTTTTTGAGTTCTATTTTGCTGGTATCTTCTAGTGGAGCAACTAGCATATCCATATTAATAATATGCATTTCTGGTGCCTCATAGTGTGGATAGGTCATACCATAAAGTTCTTCAAGATCACGGGGGTCTGTGATTTCACCAGTCAAGGCAGACGCTGCGGCCGTTTCTGGACTACACAAGTACACTTGATCATCTTTAGTACCTGAACGGTCTGGGAAATTTCTGGGCATTGTTCTTAAACTTATAGTGTTACTTGCGGGAGCCTGTCCCATACCTATGCAACCCATACAACCACTCTGGTGAAAACGAGCTCCTGCAGTGATCAAGTTGGCAAAAGTTTTATTTTCGATCATATTTTGTATAATCTGACGGCTTGTGGGATTTACATCAAAAGACACATCAGAATTTATCGCTTTATCTTTAACAATAGCCCCTGCAATCCAGAAGTCCCGTAGACCGGGGTTTGCAGAAGAACCTAAAACAACTTGACTTATTTTTTTACCAGCAACCTCACTTACGGGAACCACATTACCCGGACTCGTGGGCATGGCAATAAGCGGTACAAGATCATCAAGTATAATTTCTTCATATAAATCGTACTCACAATCTGGATCAGCTACGAGTTCTATCCAATCTGCTTCTCTATCCTGTGATTTCAAAAAGCGCTTGGTTTCTTGATCACTTGGGAACACCGTTGTTGTGGCTCCAAGTTCGGCACCCATATTTGCAATTACATGACGGTCCATAGCGCTCAAGCCTTTAAGACCTTCACCGTAATATTCTATAATTTTGCCTACACCATCTTTTACATCATGGCGACGCAGCATTTCCAGAATAATATCTTTTGCACTTACCCAGTCTGGCAGTTTTCCCGTAAGCTTTACACCCATTACATGGGGCATTTTAACGTAATAAGGTTGGCCGGCAATGGCCGCAGCGACATCCAGACCACCAGTACCAATTGCAAGCATCCCCAGTGAACCGGCAGCGCAACTGTGACTATCACTCCCCACCAGGGTTTTACCAGGTTTGCCAAAACGCTCCATATGCAAGGGATGGCTCACTCCATTTCCTGGCCGGCTATACCAAAGACCAAATTTCTGCGCGGCACTATGTAAAAAAGCATGATCATCTGCATTTTTAAAATCGGTTTGTAAAAGATTATGATCTACATATTGCACCGCGACCTCAGTCTTGGCACAATCTAATTTCATCGCCTCAAGTTCTAACTGCACCAGCGTACCTGTGGCATCCTGTAAAAGTGCTTGATCTATTTTAAGACCTATTTCTTGGCCAGGTTTTAGTTCGCCATCAAGGAGATGGGCATTTATCAATTTTTGGGTTACATTATATCCACTCATGACTATTTTATTGTTTTGATTAGATGTTGAAGAAATTACTCAGAATGGCGGTTACGGGCAATTATTTAACATAAATTTAGAGTCTGGCGACATTGCAGGCTTAACTAGTTATCTATTTTTACATTTCAAAGAAAAAGTATGTTGATCTGGGGACTTTTTATCGTTTTTGTTTTAATCTGTCTCGCATTAGATCTGGGTGTATTTAATAGAAACCCCCACGTTATACGCAGTAAAGAAGCGGGTATGTGGACGGCAATATGGGTATCTGTCGCTTTAGCATTCGGTGGCGTGATTTATTGGCTTTTCTCGGCAGAAATGGTCGAAAACCCCACTGGTTTAACGCCATATAATGCCGTTTTAAAGTACATTACGGGCTATCTAATAGAACTTTCGTTAAGCATTGACAATGTTTTTGTGATCGCGGTTATATTCTCCTCTTTTGCCATACCTGCAAAATTTCAGCATCGCGTACTTTTCTGGGGTATTCTAGGTGCTATCGTTTTTAGAGCACTTATGATCGTTTTTGGCGTAGCCCTAATCAATAAATTTGACTGGATTATATATGTTTTTGGAGCTTTTCTCCTTTATACCGCTTTTAAAATGCTAAAATCTGATGATTCGGATTTTGATCCAAAAAACTCCGCTGTTTTTAGATATATAAATAAGGTGTTTCCCGTCACCACGCAAACCGATGGAGCTCATTTTTTCATGAAAATAGATGGAAAAAACCTTGCTACTCCCCTCTTTATTGCGCTGATTATAATAGAACTTACAGATATACTTTTTGCGTTAGATAGTATACCCGCCATTCTTGCAATTACCGCAAATCCATTCATTGTTTTTACCTCAAACATACTTGCTATTTTGGGACTGCGCTCCATGTATTTTTTAATATCCAGAATGCTGACAAAATTCAGGTATATAAATTACAGCTTGGTAATTATACTGGCATTTGTAGGGCTAAAAATGATTTTCTCACACCTAGTTGAAATCCACGAATGGTTATCTCTGCTAGTAATTATACTTTCTCTGGGAGGAGGTATTTTGGCATCTATGCTGATAGATGAAAAAGACAGCGAGGCAGATGAAGATGTATCACTGAAAGATTAGATTATAAAAATGGTTTATAGTCTTTTTCGTGCTTCACAAAGAAAGCCTAAAACATCTTGATCTTGCCTTGGCATTGCTTAACTTTCAACTTAGTAATCCGAAAAATATAGAATAATGAACTATAATTTTGAATATCACAATGTTAGTAAAAGCGAAGTTCTTGAAGATTTTACAAAAGAACAGTTAGATAAGCTTGTAAATAAATACGATTTTTTAGTAAGGGCAGATGTATTTTTTAAGACCGAAAATACTTCAAGCGATGAGACGGGCATGAAATGCGGCATACGATTGAGCGCTCCCGGACCACGCCTTTTTGCTGAAAGTAACTCAAAAACGTTTCATGAGTCCGTTAAGATAACTGTTAAAGAACTTAATATACAGCTCAAAAAAAGAAAGGCTAAAATGAAATCACATCAATAAAATAAGATTATGAAGTCCATCGCAAGAAATGATAACCAGCTTACATTGGTTTATAGTAGCAAAACGCGTATTGGTAAACGTACAAGAGCACACGTGGAGGCCGTTAAATCCATCGATTTACAAACGATAGATATTGCAGAAACCAAATTGACCGGCACGCAGTGGGCAGAGCTGGCGCAGGGTCTTAATATAGAGATTAAGGATCTTGTGAACTACGAAGAGGCAGATTTTGAAGAAGAAGATAAGGTTCAAGGAGATTTTGACGAGGATTCCTATATTAATATTTTAAACCACAGTCCAGAACTTTTTACACATCCTATTGTAATTTTAGGCGATAAAATGATGCAGATTACCAATCCTACCGATATACAACAGTTTATAGAGGTAGATTCCGCAGGACTTGAGAAAAAAATGATGTATGACGAGCCGGTAATCAATAGGCAGACCAAAGGTGAAAAATTCATCGAAAAAAATGGAGAGCAAGAACAGGAAGATTCTGAAAAGAAAAATATATAAACTTTGTTCTTTCCTTCAATTAAAATAAGAAAAACGGCCTAATGGCCGTTTTTTTTTGGCTTAAAGCGCCATAAAATCGCCCTTTACATCCATTTTTTCCGCTTAAAATACCATATTAGGCCTAAAAAGACGATAACCATAGCGCCCAGAAGGTAGTAATAACCGTACTTGTAGTGCAACTCTGGCATATTATCAAAATTCATCCCGTAAATCCCGGCCATAAAGGTAAGTGGGATAAAAATACTGGCCATAATAGTAAGTACCTTCATTACCTCATTCATGCGATTGCTTATGGTCGTCATATACATATCCATAAGGCCCCAGGTCATTTCCCTGTAAATTTCTATGCTTTCTGCCACTTGTACGACGTGATCATATAAATCGCGCAGATAGGTAAATGTATGCTCGTCTATAAGCGGACTGTCAATTTTCTCTATGCGACTTACTACCTCGCGAAAGGGATAAACCGCTTTTCGGATACGCAAAACCTCGCGTTTTAAATCTTGTATTTCCTGTGTAATATCATTATTTTCCGCATGGCTAAAAAACAATTGATCCTCTAGGGTTTCTATTCGGTCGCTCATCGCTTCGGTGAGAATAAAGTAATTATCAACCACCGCATCCATAATAGCAAACATCAGATAATCTGACCCAGCTTTTCGGATTCTACCTTTAGCATTAGCAATACGCTGGCGCAGGGAATCAAACACATCCCCATCTGCTTCTTGAAAAGTTATCACGTAATCTTTACCTAGAACGAGGCTAATGTGCTCGTTGATAAATACTCCTGTATCATCAAAATAGAGCATTTTAAAAACCACAAATAAGTACTCTGGATACTCGTCTATCTTAGGTCGCTGGCTGGTATCCACTATATCTTCCAGAATAAGAGGGTGAAGTTTGAAATGTTTACCCAATTTTTCGATCTGATCGGTTTGGCTAAGTCCGTTTACATTGATCCATGTAACCTCTTTTTCAGAAATTGATTTTAAGGCATCCTGTATAGATTTACTGTGGGAAACCTCATGTTGTTGAGGACCGTATTCTATAATCTCTATACTTATATCTTTTTCCTCTTTGTAACCTGTATACGTCAGCGTTCCCGGCACGTCATTTTTAAGGCGTTTCTCTGCCCGTTTCATTTTTGGTATTTTTGGGAATCGAGGTTTTTTAAACTTTATTCTATTCTTTGTAGCCATAAATGCACTTTTAATCAAATATAAAGCACTGCCGTAGTAGTTAAAAATATATTAAGGGAATAAAACAGGCAAAATGCTATAAAATAAACGTTTTTAGAGTAAAAAATTAGGATATAAGGCAAAGAAAAAACCTGCTATTTAGCAGGTTTTTCAATCTTATCATGCTCTATAATTAAGCATGTTGACGATCATGCTTGCCTTCTTTGATCTCTTCAATCAATTTGGCATTAAAAGCAGACAAATCACCAGGATTTCTACTAGTAACAAAACCTTGGTCAACGACTACTTCACTATCCTCCCATTGTGCTCCAGCATTTACCAAGTCATCTTTTATAGAACTAAAAGAAGTCAGTTTACGGCCTTCAACAACACCTGCACTTATTAATATTTGCGGTGCGTGACAAATAGCCGCTACCGGTTTTTTAGCTTTAAAAAAATCTCTTACCAAATTAAGCGCATCTTCATTACGTCTTAATTTATCTGGATTAATCACTCCTCCAGGCAACATAAGTGCGTTGTAGTCATCAACGCTTACTTCGCTGATCGTTTTATCAACATCATATTCTTTAGACCAATGATCTTCGTCCCAAGCTTTGATCTTTCCACTTTTCTCACTTACAATATGGACCTCAAAACCTGCATTCTTCATGGCCTCAAGTGGTGAAGTTAATTCAACTTCTTCAAATCCGTCTGTGGCTAATATTGCTATCTTCTTATTCATAATATATAAATTTTTAATTCTTAAATATTGTATAGTAAAGATAAGAAAGAGCCCGCGCTCGTAAGGTTAAACAAGGGTTAAGGCTTCCCAAAATAGAGGTTAAATCTTGCTGAAATAACCTGATTTCTGTTAAGATAATACTATTAATTTCAATTCTTACCAAGCTGAATTATTCATCTCCCTTGCCGACCTAATAATTAATCTTCAAGTTGCATGCGGTGCAATATCAGACCAGAAGCTTGCGCAATGTGAGTGAGTTTTATTTGCTCTTTCGCTTCAAGGACTTCCTGAAAATACGCCCAACTCATATCGCCTTTTCCCAAGTCAATAAGGGCGCCCATCATTAGACGTATCTGGTTGCGTTTAAAACCCGAACCAATGGCGCGAAGTAAAAAACTTTCCGCAGGGAAAAAATTGGCAGTATACAACTCATTAGGTACGATCTCGCAACGTGATAGCGTCGTTACCGTTTGGGTTTCAGGATTGGGTTTAAAGGTGAAATTGATAAAATCATGCGTGCCTTCCATACATTTGGCAGCTTTTTTCATTATGTCGATATCTAGTTTTTCAGTGATATTTGCCATAAATGGAGCACTAAAGGGATGATTTTTTTCGCCATGCGAAAACAGATAGACATACTCTTTTTCTTTAGGATGCTGTATAATATTGAAGATCCTATCAGTTTCTTTAACAGAAAGCGCCCGAATATCCGGTGGCAGGTTTTGGTTAAGAATTTGAATAAAATCGGTTAGATCTATGGGCTCATTGTCCACAAAAAGTTCGATTACGGTTTCATTCACCGAAACCTTGGCATCAGTTCGTCCCGCGGCCAGTAGTTTAAAATTGCTATGCTGAAGCACATATTGGCATGTGCGCTGCATCATACGCTGTACGGTGAGCACATTTGGCTGTTTCTGCCAGCCATGGTATCTAAAACCAAGATATTGTATTTGTATAAGATAGAAATAGCGTTTTCTGAACATGCTGCGAAATTAGCCATTTTTTAGTCTAAATAGGGCATTTTTGATCGTATGTGGGCGTTTCGACACCTGTTTAATTTAAGTTTATCTGATCTATTTTCTGTGCTATAATTCAGTGAACTCACATACCATTTTTAGTTTTTTTCGCATCACAAAAATAGCTAGGTCAATTTTAAAAGGCTTTCGAAGTGATTGCAGGCAATAATCGTTAAATTTGATCTTTAGAAAATACATCCCTTTTGAAAAAAGATACCATCATAGAGCAGATCAGGCAGCACAAGCAACTGTCACACCTCAATTATAAATTAAAAGAGGATGCCCAGCGCTTTACAAATACACTTTTTTACACGCTTTTTGATTACGGCACCAACTTGGAGCAAAATCTGGATGATCTGGAAAAGCTTTTTACTGAACTGGTAGATCTAGCTTGCTGGGAAACCGATAAGCGCTGCACAAAAGTATGGGATGAGTACGTGGCTAGTCTGCCCGAAATTCTGCGCAAGCTCAATCTTGATGCGTTGGCAATTTTTAAAAATGATCCAGCCGCACGCTCGCTAGAAGAGGTTTATCTCGCATATCCTGGTTTTTTTGCCATTGCAATCTATAGATTGAGTCACGAACTTTACAAAAAAGGTTTTCCCATTGTGCCAAGACTCATGACCGAATATGCGCACCAGATCACCGGTGTTGATATCAATCCCGGAGCGCACATTGGCGAGCATTTTTTTATTGACCATGCCACCGGTATCGTTATCGGCGAGACCGCTGTGATAAAAGACCACGTTAAATTATATCAAGGTGTAACCCTGGGAGCGCTGAGCGTAGATAAAGATATGAGCGATATAAAACGCCATCCCACCATTGAGAACGGGGTGACTATTTATGCCAACGCCACTATATTGGGCGGTGACACGACTATAGGTGAGCAAAGTACCATAGGCGGTAACGTATGGCTTACCACATCGGTGCCGCCGTATTCACTGGTATCGCACCGGCCCGATATTCATATCAGGGAACTTACCAAAAAATAAAGAAGCGCATTTTTCAATAAAAATTCCCATTCATGAACTATAATCTGGAACGTTTAATAGGCAACACTCCCCTTGTTGAATCACGGGTGCTGCAAAAAAATCCCAATGTAAAATTACTTTTTAAACTTGAGGGCGATAATCCAGGCGGGAGCGTGAAGGACCGCGCTGCATATAATATGATAACCAGTGCGTTAGAACGCGGCGAGATCAATAAAGATTCTAAACTAATAGAAGCCACCAGTGGCAACACAGGGATTGCACTGGCAATGATAGCAAGTATATATGGGCTAGATCTGGAAATAGTAATGCCCGAAAATGCCACGAAAGAACGGGTACAGACTATGCGCGCCTATGGTGCGAAAGTGATACTCACCGCTGCCGATATTGGCATTGAAGGCGCCCGTGATTTCGCCGAGGCGAAAGTTAAAGAAGAGGGTTATTTTATGTTCAACCAATTCTCAAATCCAGATAACTGGAAGGCGCATTATAAAACCACTGGACCAGAAATATGGCGCGATACCGATCAAAAAGTGACCCATTTTGTTTCTTCTATGGGCACCACTGGAACTATAATGGGCACTTCAACTTTTCTTAAAGAGCAAAACAAAACTATACAGATTGTGGGCGTACAACCTACTGATGGTAGCAGCATTCCCGGCATACGCAAGTGGCCCAAGGAGTATTTGCCAAAAATATTTGATGCCAGTCGCGTAGATCGCATTATGGAAGTAAGCGAAACAGAAGCACGCGCAATGGCCAAAAAATTAGCGCGCGAAGAGGGGATTTTCTCTGGCATGAGCAGCGGCGGAGCAACGGTAGCGGCTTTGAAACTATGCGAGGAATTAGATCATGGCGTCGTGGTTTCCATTATCTGTGACCGCGGTGACCGTTATCTCTCTTCAGACCTTTTTGATTAAAACCGCCATTTTTGCCTAAAAATCATGGATAATAGCATAGAAAACAACTTACAAAGGCAATATAATGGCTTTTTAAATACGGAAGTTCTTTTTGATAAAACCTATGAGTCACTCGAGTTTTTTGAGCTGAATAAATTCCTTCTAAATAATGCTGCGCTTCCTGAAGCTTTTTATATGCCCGAAAATATTCGCTTGGGTCAGCGCATGGAATATTTTATGGAAGCAGCGCTAAAGGATTCCAATTATGAGATTCTGGCCAAAAACCTGCAGATAATACATCAAAAAAAGACGCTGGGTGAAATTGATTTTATCGTTAAAAACAGATCCGATAATAGCATTTTTCAAGTTGAAATGGTTTATAAATTCTATTTATTTGACCCAGAAGTAAAAGGAAAATGGACGCAGCAATGGATTGGTGGTAACAGGCGTGACAACCTCCATTTAAAACTAAAAAAACTTAAGGAAAAGCAACTGCCCCTACTCTACGCCCCGGAAACCGCGGATTATCTGAAAGAAATCGGCTTAAAAACTGCTGAAATAGGGCAAAAAGTGTGCTTTTTAGGCCAATTATTCCTTCCCTATAAGCAGAAACATATGTGGAATGACAGGCTTAATCCAGCGTCTCTTGCTGGTTTTTGGCTGAATAAAAGTCAATTGGATTCCATTGAAAAGAATGTTAAGCAACTTCTTATCCCTCCTAAAAATGACTGGGTTGCCGCACCAACGCGAGATAGTGAGAATTGGAAATCTTTTGATGCACAAATGCCAAAAATAACAGCGTTGATCGAAAATGAACAGAGTACCCTATTATGGATATTAGATAACGATGGTGTGCTTCAGCGGTTTTTTCTGGTTTGGTGGCCAAATTAAGATTAATCTCTTATTTTTTAAAATCAACTTCCTCAAGATATATTTAGACTTTTAATATCTCTAAAGCGTTTCAATTCCTAAGAATTACTTCAAATTCAAAAATAAATATGCTATTTATTCTTTATTTTCTTTCTTCATAAGTTTTCATCCTAATCCTTAATTTTCGGCAAAGCCGGTATTAAAGTTACAGCCTGTAGGTCTAGAGAACAGCCCTTTTAGCTGGATTAATATCAACTGTAGTTGGAGCCTTTTGGCACATCCTTAATACTTTACCCAATATTTGTTATCTATTTTTATAAAAAATTGAAACTATGATAAAACCAACTGAAAAAGTACCGGAGCTTAAATTGAAACTTATTAATGATACTAAATGGGATTTGAGTAAACAAAATGCGGAACATTTTACCCTAATCGTATTTTACCGCGGTCTGCACTGCCCTGTTTGTAAAAAATATCTTGAGGATTTAAAAACTAAACTCAGTGATTTTGAGGAGCGTGGTGTGAATGTAATTGTGGTAAGTATGGATAGTGAAGAACGCGCTAAAAAAACAGGTGACAAATGGGATATAGAATCGTTGCCCATAGGTTATGATTTAAAAGAAGAAGAGGCTCGTGATTGGGGACTCTATATTTCTAATGCCATAAAGGATGAGGAACCTGATGTATTTTCTGAACCTGGCTTATTTCTCATTAATGCAGACGGCACTCTATATTGTTCTGCTGTGCAGACTATGCCATTCGCTCGGCCAGATTTTAAAGCATTGCTAAAAGCAATTGATTTTATTCAAAAAGAAGATTATCCTGCCCGTGGTAAAGCATAATGGTTTCGCCCTTCAAATCTTTAGCATAAAAAAAGCCCGATCAATTGATCGGGCTTTTTATTTATAATGTTCTAGCAATTACTTACCACTTGCACTGTCTAAACTATCAAGTTTTGCCTTGTAGTCTGCAGCCTTATCGGTATTACCCAATTGACTATGGATATTGAATAACGTGCGAATAACTTCTACGTTATTAGGATCGCTATCAGCTGCTTTCTCAAGGTATGGGATGGCTCCTTTATAAATATCCATACGTTCTTTTTTAAACGCCTCATATTTTTTGTTATCCGCCGCAGACGTTCCTAAACTGTTCATTTGTTCAACAAGTTCTTTATCTCTGGCCAAGATAGCAACGGCCGTATTCAAGTTGGCCACTGAATTGGCAGGATCTATAGCAAGCGCTTTCTTATAATATTCAATCGCTTTAGCACTATCGCCGGCATTATTGGCACTAATTCCTAAGTTTACCAATAGATCCGCATTATTGGGATCTTTAGCAATGATCTTATCCATCGCTGCCTCATATTCTTCGTTCATATCAAGCTTACGGTAAAGTTCAGCTTCATTTTTCATAAGTTCCACATCATCAGGATTCTCAGCACGAGCATCAGACATAGCATCTAACGCTTTCTGATCTTCTCCTTTTTGCATATAGATAAGTGCGATTTTCTCTGCGATATCTGGACTTTTTGGCGGAGTTTTTTCCACTTTAGGATCAGAATGTGAGCCCGCTTTTACCATAAGATCACGCTGTTGTTCTGAGCCAAAGTTTTCAGTCTCACCGCTTTCTTTGTTCACTGCCGTATACTGCGTTTCAACACCACGGTAATTCAAATCTTTCAACTGCTCATAATACTTAAGTGCAGTGTCATAATCTTCACCGTTTACAGCATTTGAAGCAGCATAATAAAGATAAATAGTATCTTTTGGACTAATGGTATATAGCTTGTTAAGCTTTTTGGCCGCAGCATCATAACGCTCTGCGTTTTGATCTTCAACGGCGCTGTTTATGGTTTTGTTCATCGCCTGTTGCTTCAATTCTGCAACTTCATCGCCGTAATCATCACCATCATTGGTTTTAGAAGCCATGTCTAATGCTTCCAAAGCAGTGTCAAGACCAGAAAAATCATCTTCCTTACCTAAAAAGGTTTTGGCTTTATAATAATAGAATTCTTCTTTATCGTCTTCATCCATTTGCCCCAACATGCCTTCAAGCGTTGTTACTTCATTTTTGGCCTGTGCATATTCTTGATCATCTACAGCGTTTTTTAGATTTCTTAGTTCTTTTCGCTGCGCGGAAACTACTGCCGTTATAGAAAGGGCGGCCCCCACTACAAATAATTTGGTTTTCATATTACTTATTGTTTAAATTCAACTTGGTTATTCCTCTTCGTCAGAGGTGTTATCATTGGTTTCATTAGTTTGATGAGGTTTACCAGTTTCTTCTTCACTAGTATCCTCTATATCATCAATAGCTTCCTCGTCATGTTTCACCTTCGTTACTGCCGCTATTGAATCCCCATTTTTAAGGTTTATCAATCGAACGCCTTGCGTGGCACGACCCATGATTCGTAATTCTGAAACCGCCATACGTATGGCAATACCAGATTTATTAATAATCATCAGGTCATCGCTGTCATCTACATTGTTTATGGCAACAAGCCCACCGGTTTTATCGGTAACCGAAATAGTCTTGACTCCTTTACCGCCCCGGTTGGTTACTCGATAATCTTCTACCATGCTACGTTTACCGTAACCATTTTCAGAAACTACCAGAATGTTAGACTCCGTATCATTTACGGCAACCATTCCTATAACTTCGTCATTTTCATCTGCAAGTTTTATGCCACGAACCCCTGAGGCTCCCCGTCCCATGGGTCTAGTCTTACTTTCTTCGAAGCGAATGGCCTTCCCAGATCGCACTGCGAGCATCACTTGACTTTCACCATTGGTAAGCTTAGCCGACAGCAGTTCATCGCCTTCTCTTATAGTTATAGCATTAATACCATTGCTTCTTGGTCTACTATATTGTTCCAACGAAGTTTTTTTGACCTGACCTTTTTTGGTTGCCATGATCACAAAGTGACTGTTGATGTATTCCTCATCTTTCAGGTCATTGGTACAAATAAAGGCCATTATCTTATCTTCTGGCTCAATACTTATGAGATTCTGAATTGCCCTACCTTTTGAGGTTTTGCTTCCTTCGGGAATTTCAAAAACACGCATCCAGAAACATTTTCCGTTTTGCGTAAAGAAAATCAGATATTGATGGTTTGTACCTATAAAAAGATGTTCCAGGAAGTCTTCATTTCTTGTGGTAGAACCTTTCTGGCCAACTCCTCCCCTGTTTTGGGTTTTGTACTCATCAAGAGAAGTACGTTTAATATATCCTGCATGTGAGACGGTAATCACGACTTTTTCATCAGGGATCAAATCCGTAATATCCATATCGCCACCGGCATACTCTATATCAGTCCTGCGTTCATCACCATATTTTTCCCTGATCTCCAAAAGCTCTTCGTGAATGATCTGCATCCTGCGTTCTTTTTTGGCCAGGATATCCTTAAGGTCTTCTATGGTATTTAATAAGTCATCATATTCGGCCCTCAGTTTGTCCTGCTCCAGACCAGTTAACTGGCGAAGGCGCATCTCTACAATAGCCTTGGCCTGTATTTCTGTTAATTTAAAGCGATCCATGAGTTTTCCGCGCGCTTCATCCGCGTTTGAACTCGACCTAATCAAGGCAATTACTTCGTCAATATTATCTGAAGCAATAATAAGTCCCTCAAGAATGTGTGCGCGGTCTTCTGCTTTTTTCAGCTCATATTCCGTACGCCGAACAACAACCTCGTGACGGTGCTCAACAAAATGATGAATCATATCTTTCAGATTCAACATCTGCGGTCTACCATTTACCAGGGCAATATTGTTTACGCTGAAAGAGGACTGTAATGCGGTATGTTTATAAAGCGTATTCAGGACGATATTGGGTATGGCGTCCCTTTTTAAAATATAGACGATACGCATACCATTACGGTCAGACTCATCACGGATAGCGGAAATACCCTCTATTTTTTTATCGTTGACAAGATCGGCCGTTTTTTTGATCATATCGGCCTTATTGACCTGATAAGGGATTTCGCTTACCACAATACATTCCCTGCCTTTCACTTCCTCAACACGTGCTTTGGCGCGCAATACAATACGGCCCCTACCTGTTTTAAAAGCTTCACGCACGCCGTCATAACCATAAATGGTACCACCGGTAGGAAAATCCGGGGCGCTTACATGCTCTATAAGCTCATCAATTTCAATATCTCGATTATCAATGTAGGCAATGATCCCGTTAACTACTTCGGTGAGGTTGTGGGGAGGCATATTGGTCGCCATACCTACTGCAATACCTGAAGCTCCATTAACAAGCAAGCCTGGAATCCGCGTGGGAAGTACTTTTGGTTCTTTTAAAGTATCGTCAAAATTCAACTGGTGGTCTACGGTATCTTTATCAATATCAGCGAGCATCTCTTCAGATATCTTCCGCATCCGCGCTTCAGTGTATCGCATTGCGGCGGGACTATCGCCATCTACAGACCCAAAATTACCTTGACCATCTACAAGCATGTAACGCAGACTCCATTCTTGGGCCATTCGCACCATAGCATCATATACTGAAGTATCCCCGTGTGGATGATACTTACCTAAAACCTCTCCCACAATCCTAGCCGACTTCTTGTGCGCTGTATTAGAGCGCACGCCCAGTTCATGCATCCCATACAAAACGCGCCGGTGTACCGGTTTTAAACCGTCCCGCACATCTGGCAGGGCACGTGACACAATGACTGACATTGAATAATCAATGTATGCCGACTTCATTTCATCTTCAATATTTATGGGAATAAGCTTTTCACCTTCAGCCATATGTAAATATCTTAATTATTAAATTTAAAAATCACTATCGCGCAAGATACATATTTTGATCGTGTTTGCCAGTAAATACAAGGGTTTTAAGCGTGTTTTTATTAACAAAAATTAACAGTGGATTTTAATAAGTATCTTTACATTCTCTTGCATGAATCAAAGTATTTTCGTCATTTTACTAGTAACACGAATTGAACGGAATGGTTTTTGACTATTTTTATAGTAAATTGAGATAACGATTTTATGGATGATAATTTTTCCCCCCGAGTAAAGGATGTGATTGCCTACAGTAAGGAAGAGGCACTCCGTCTTGGACATGAATATATAGGTACTGAGCATTTATTGCTAGGCCTTCTGCGCGACGGAAGCGGTAAAGCAATTGAAATATTACATAAACTTAGTGTAGATTTAAGTCACTTAAGGCGAAAGGTCGAGATATTGAGTCCGGCATCGCCAAACTATTCTATAGGTAACAATGATAAAAAAAACTTGCACCTTACCAGGCAGGCAGAAAGGGCATTAAAAACTACCTTTCTAGAGGCAAAACTTTTTCAAAGCACCTCTATTAATACAGCGCATCTCCTGCTCTGCGTACTGCGCAATGAGAATGATCCCACTACCAAGTTACTTAACAAACTTAAGGTAGATTATGATAACGTGAAAGATCAATTCAAGCTTATGATGACAAATGATGACGATTATATAGAGCCCATTAAAGCAGAGTCCTTTAGTGAAGATGATGGAGATTCTTCTAAAGAAAATCCATTTAATGCTCCCGGTAATAAAACCAATAAGAAGTCAAAAACCCCTGTTCTTGATAACTTTGGTAGAGACCTTACGGCCATGGCCGAAGAGGATAAGTTGGATCCTGTCGTAGGGCGAGCCAAAGAAATTGAGCGCGTATCGCAAATTTTAAGCCGAAGAAAAAAGAATAACCCGTTGCTTATAGGTGAACCCGGGGTAGGTAAATCTGCCATTGCCGAAGGTCTTGCCCTACGCATCGTAAAGAGAAAGGTATCCCGTATCTTATTTAATAAGCGCGTGGTTACTTTAGATCTTGCAAGTCTGGTCGCCGGTACAAAATACCGTGGTCAGTTCGAAGAACGCATGAAAGCGGTGATGAACGAGTTGGAAAAAAACAGTGATATTATCCTGTTTATTGATGAGATTCACACCATCGTGGGTGCCGGGGGAGCAACAGGTTCGCTCGACGCGAGCAATATGTTTAAACCTGCACTTGCCCGTGGCGAAATAAAATGTATAGGTGCAACCACGCTTAACGAGTACCGTCAATATATAGAGAAAGATGGCGCTCTTGAACGTCGTTTCCAAAAAGTGATCGTTGAGCCTACCACGATAGACGAAACCATAGAAATCCTTCAAAATATAAAGGACAAATATGAAGATCACCATAATGTGCAATATACTGATGAAGCCATTAAAGCTTGTGTGACCCTCACAAGCAGATATATGACAGACCGTTTTCTTCCAGATAAGGCGATTGATGCTTTGGACGAGGCAGGTTCTAGGGTTCATATAACCAATATTGATGTTCCCAAAAAAATCATCGATCTAGAGCGTAGGCTTGAAGAAGTTCGTGAGAAGAAGAATTCTGTGGTAAAAAAACAGAAGTATGAAGAAGCCGCAAAATTAAGGGATGATGAGAAAAATCTTGAGAAAGAGCTTAATATTGCCCAAGAACGATGGGAAGAAGATTCTAAACAGCATAAAGAAACCGTTACAGAAGATAATGTTGCAGATGTAGTTTCTATGATGTCAGGGATTCCTGTTAACCGTATTGCAAAAACCGAAAGCAACAAGCTTGCAGAACTTCCGGCTTCCATAAAAAATAAAGTTATAGGTCAGGATGAAGCGGTTGCAAAAGTGGCGAAAGCTATTCAGCGGAACCGCGCTGGATTAAAAGATCCACAAAAGCCTATTGGTTCGTTTATTTTCTTAGGTCAGACCGGTGTAGGGAAAACTCAATTAGCTAAAGTTCTTGCTACGGAATTGTTTGATAACAAAGATGCCCTCATACGAATCGATATGAGTGAGTATATGGAGAAATTTGCCGTATCGCGTCTCGTAGGAGCACCTCCGGGATATGTGGGCTATGAAGAAGGTGGTCAACTCACAGAAAAAATACGACGCAAACCGTATTCTGTACTCTTGCTTGATGAGATTGAAAAAGCACATCCAGATGTTTTCAATATGTTGTTGCAAGTACTTGATGATGGTTATTTAACCGATTCATTGGGTAGGAGAATCGACTTTAGGAATACAGTCATTATCATGACCTCAAACATTGGAGCACGTCGTCTCAAAGATTTTGGCCAGGGTGTTGGTTTTGGTACCTCCGCTAGAAAAGGTCAAGAGGAGGAGAACACGCGCAGTGTTATACAAAATGCGCTTAAAAAGACTTTTGCTCCAGAATTTTTAAATCGTGTAGATGACGTGATTATCTTTAATGCTTTAGAGCGTGAGCAAATTCATATGATTATTGATATTGAATTGGCAAAATTATTCTCGAGAGTAAAAGAACTGGGATATGATCTTACACTGACTGATAAGGCCAAAGATTTTATAAGCGATAAAGGTTTTGATAAAGCATATGGAGCTAGACCTTTAAAAAGAGCTATTCAGAAATATATTGAAGACGCTCTAGCTGAAGAAATTATCACTTCAAAAATAGAAGAAGGAGATAAAATTACTATGGACATAGAAGACGGCAAAGAAGAATTGAGTATTTCTATCGAGAAGCCAGAAAATAGCACGCAGTCTTAGATAAAATTAAGCTGCACATTTAAAACCATCCTCAAAGGGGATGGTTTTTTTTTGCCTTATTCTCAACGTAAATAGTAATAGGTTTTTTGACTTAGGCGCTTAGTAAATAATCTTGTTTTGCAAGATGCAGGATGTGAGTTGGGCTAAAGCCCATATATTACCGTCCTTTCAACCACGGCCTGAAGGCCATGGCAATTGAACGTGATTGGTTTTCTTCAATAGCCCCCGGCTTCAGCCGGGGGTGTCGAGCGAGGGTACACGGGCTTTAGCCCAAACATTCGAATCGAGGAATCCAGTAATAGAAAGGGGTTACAATTATTAGTTATGTGCCTAAGTCAATAGGTTTTTTACCTCGGAAATTTGAGTATAAAAACAACTATAGTCTTTAATTGGATATTACGGTTTGAATCGTGCCAGGTAAAACGGTCTTAGGGTGCCAGGCAAAACGGTTCAAATGATGCCACTTTTGGTTAATTCAAATTGTAATGATTTACGGTTCGAATGATGCCATTTTTA
>Ga0314774_1000478_pt1 | contig 32233 bp, 22 predicted proteins | sample MetaGCBIA2018_FD_204515 | JGI IMG/M metagenome (GOLD analysis project Ga0314774, IMG submission 204515) | Cryopeg brine microbial communities from Beaufort Sea near Barrow, Alaska, United States - CBIA 2018 | ecosystem: Environmental > Aquatic > Marine > Coastal | place: USA: Alaska | collected... | reverse complement strand
AAAGGTGAATCACTAAGAAAAGGAGTTTTAATGAAGGAATAACATTAATTTTTTATATAATTGTAGGATCTTTCAAAGTGGCACGGTTTGACCGAAATCAGTGGCACGGTCACTCCGATATAGCCACATATCAAAGAAGGAATTGAAGCTTATTTTAAACAGGTAAATAAAGATTTAGATTTCTAAACTAAAGAATGAAATAAAAAACCCACCACAGATAGACTATGGTGGGTTTTTTATTTTCTCTTATCTGTTGAAGCTTCATCAAAACCTATAAGGTTAAACATTTCTCTCAATCGACTCCTAACCTTGCGCGTTGGAATGATTTCGTAGTTTGTTTTGTGAGGTGCCAAGTATGGCAACAATTTCATCAGCGATGTTTTACCGCAGCCTACCGGGCCCGAAAGCAACAATAATCCTTTGGGCAAGTACAAATGTGAGGCACGAGCATTTTTAATTGTATTTTATGGAACAAAATGAAGCGGATTGCGAACACCTTATTACCTGCTAAACATTCTGTTTTGTTGCGGCTATTCTTTTAGTGTTTGCATCAATTTTAGGGTTAGGTGGTATTGTAATTATAGCAGGAGGATGGGGAGTGCCTATTTATTAATACAAATAATAAAACGATTTCAGGCATGTTGAGTATAATTATTACTCAAACAGTTCCTACTAAATTATCGGGGTTACATTCGCTACCGCCGACAGCATTATGCTCGCATTGGGGAGCGAATTAGAGTTTAAGGACTATTAAAAGCAACAGCTTGATTGATTTACACCCCCTACTTTAATGCTTTTGCAATTAGATTACAGCTATATGGAAATTTAAAATCTTCATAATTTTCTCCTTGTAGCCATGACTGTTCATCCTCCTTTTTTAAAACAACAGGCATACGATGTTTTGTATTGTGAATTTCACTCAGTAGCTCATTTGCTTGTGTTGTTATTATAGTGTAAGTGTTTAAATTTTGACCAACCCTATTCTCCCAATTGGAATAAATTCCTGCAAATGCGAACAGCTCTTCATTTGGTAAGGTGATTAAATATTTCTGTTTCCTTGAACCGCTTTTTGTTAACCATTGCCATTCGTAAAAACCATCCGCAATAATTAAGCAGCGATTTTGAACAGCGTCTTTAAAGGACTTCCTTTCTGATAAGGTTTCAATTCGGGCATTTAAGGTGTAGTTTCTAATGGAAATATCCGCAGAAAATTTAGGGATTAGTCCCCAATGGTATAGCTGAACTTTATTTGGCGCTGTATCAGTTATTACAGGAGTTTCGGGGAAGGTAAAAGCAACACATTTCTCAATTGGGTTAAATGATACTAAAGCACTTATATCAGCATTAAACCGCTGTGAAATAGCTTCCTTTTCCTTTATAATTCTTGTCTGATAGCACATTGATTAGCCTTTTTAATCGGTTGCCTATACTAAAAGTACTAAATAATTTATAACATATTATAGGATTTGAAAAATATATACCAATAAAATTAACTCACTTTTACTAAATGAAAAAGCAGGGCTTTTGTAAAATTTGCAGTATTTGAATCATAGACCTTTCCTAATGGAAACGAAACAAAATCAACACCTCATTTTAACAGATTGCTTCTCTCCGATCGCAATGACACTTCGATACTTCGACTGCGCTCAGCAAAGGCTTGCTCAGTGCAGGCTAAGGCAAAGAATAAAGGCTGATCCTTAGACAGGCTCAGGACAGGTAAAAGCTCTTATTGTGAGGAATTGAAAGCTATATGCAGTGGAGTGAAACGGAATGGAATACTGCTGGAGATGGGGATTTTCTTTTATATTTACCAAATTATGACTTTCACTAATAGCCTTTATTTTATAACAATATTTTAATAAAACACCCTTTACTTTGATACAAAAAAATACTATATTTGCACTTACTTTGTAACGAAAAAAATATTATGAATTTAAAAAGACATCTTTCAGCACAATTAAACGAATGGAAAAAGAAAGCCAATAGGAAGCCCCTAATACTTAGAGGAGCAAGGCAAGTAGGCAAAACTACTTTAGTAAAAGAATTTGCAAAAACCTACAAATATCAGTTATACCTCAACCTTGAAAAAAAAGCCGACAGCCTTTACTTTGAGCAAACAGATGACGTGAAAACCATTGTTGAAGCTTTATTTATTTCAAACAACATTGTTTCTAAAGAACTTAATGACACCTTGCTTTTTATAGATGAAATACAGGAACAGCCAAAAGCGATACAACTTTTACGTTATTTTTATGAAGAATTACCTGAATTACACGTTATCGCTGCTGGTTCTTTACTTGAATTTGCACTTAAAGATGTGCGAAGTTTCCCTGTAGGAAGGGTTGAATTTTTATACTTATATCCTTTCAATTTTATAGAATATTTACAAGCCATAAACCACCAAGCCAGTTTAGAACAACTAAAATCAATCCCAATTAAACCGGTTGCCCACAAAATAATGCTCAACTTATTTAACCAGTATACTATTATAGGAGGAATGCCTGAAGTAGTTAGTGAGTATACCAAAAGCAATAGTGTCGCTAATTTAGCGCCCATCTATGAGAGTATTTGGAGTTCATATATTAGCGATTCGGAAAAATATGCTTCCAATACGACTGCTAAAAATGTGATTAAACATATTATGGCAACGGCAGCCTATTCTGTTGATCAGCGTATAAAATTTCAGAATTTTGGTAAATCTAACTACCAGTCAAGAGAAGTTGGTGAAGCGATGCGAAATTTACATCAAGCTAAAATTATTCAACTGATATATCCAACCACCTCCACAGAAGTACCCATACTTCCCGACCTAAAAAAATCGCCACGATTGCAATTTCTGGACACAGGTATTTTAAATTATATTTTAGGCATAAGCGCAAAAATGTTAGTTATGGAGGATTTAAGTCAAAGCTATAAAGGAGCTATTATACCGCACATAATAACACAAGAATTGATTTCCGTTCAAAGCAAAAAATCTGAATTACCACATTTTTGGGTTAGAGAAAAAAAACAAGCTTCATCAGAAGTCGACTTGGTTTATGCCATTGATGAAAAAGTGATACCAATTGAAATAAAATCGGGAAGCACAGGTTCATTAAAATCATTGCATCAATTTATTGAACGAACAAACCATCCATACGCCGTAAGAATTTATGCTGGTGAATTTGAAATACAAGAAACAAAAACACCTGGTGGCGTACCCTATTTATTAATGAACTTACCCTACTATTTAGGCACTTTAATTCCTGAGTATTTGGCCTATTTTATTAAAAACTATAAATTGTAGCGCGATGATTTAAGCATTTGGTTGTTAGATTGATTGATAAAATTATTTTTCCTTTTTCATACCATTTCTCAAAGTATAGATATAGCTTAAAATAATATAGCGGCCTAAACTTTCTGAGTTGGTTTCTTCAAAGTAGTTGGTAGTACTTCGCCTATAAACATCTACATTTTTATTTAGTAAATCAATTAAAATCAACTTAAGGATGTTGTTTTTATTGTTTGAAAAATTATAAGAAATAGCTCCATTCCAAATAGGAAGCACCTGTTTAGAAGAAAACTGATTATCGGTAAATATCACATAATCAAATTGTGTATTTACATTCAGTTTTTTTGATATATCGTAATCTAAATTAGAAAAATACTGTTGTTTTTTATAAGTTCTAGCAATATCTTTTTCTAATGAAAACGAGGTGTTGTTTACACTGTAATTAGCACCAAATTTTAAATCAATAACGTTTTTGTTGTTGTTTTCTAAAGTGAGACCTAATAAGAAATCTTTAGAAGTTACATTATTTAATTGTAAATTAATAATAGAATTAGAGGTGCCATATAAATTTTTGTTTTTAATGGTATATCTTAACCCAAGTCCATTTATCTTTTTACCAAAACTGAATAAAGTACTTAGTCGTTCTCTATTTCCGCTGTTTAGATAGCTTCTTGTTTTAACAAAATCGTCGGCAATGTCAATATTTTGTACGATGGCATCTTTTGAAAATTGATACGAGATTTTTGAGGAGAAATGTAAAGATGATTTAAAGTCAAAGATATTGGCTCTAAAAGAAATATCATCTATTTTTTCAGGCATTAAATTAGGATTACCTTGTCTTATAAAATAAGGGTTTAAATCATTTATAACCGTAGAACTTTCTGATGAACGCGGATTTCGGATAACTCTTTTATACGCTAATCTATATTTGCTTCCTTTTTTTGGCTTAAATTGAATGGTTGAAAAAAGGTTTAAATAAGCTGAATTTTTTGACAAAGGGTCTTGGTCAATAACGCCAAACGTTCGGTTGAGGTACTGAAGTTCAATACCATTAAATAAATGGAATTTTTCAGAATTAAAACTATGAGCAAATTTTGTTCGGTAACTATCTTCAATGTGTTTGTACTTATATGCTAAAAGTTCTTCGTCATTATTACTGGTAACTTCAGTTTTTAGTTGATTGATATCTTCTTTTTCATTTTTGGTAGTTAAAAACGATTGCAAGTTTAAATAATGATTTTTACCTAGTGGCTCTCTAAACCTAAAATTAAAATTATATGTGGCGGTATTAAATGTATCGTCTCTCAACGTGAAAATTTCTCTATAAATTGGGTTGTTTGTATTGATTTTTCTGTTAGTAAAAGTAGCTTGTTCTTTGCTGCTAGCAGATTTGCTAATGTTGGTGCTAAATCCTGTACTAAAGCTTCTTCCAATTTTTTGTAGTTTTTGATTGAAATTAATGTTGAAGTTTGCCGATTTGTTAACATTATTATTGAATAATGTTTGATCTTTGGTTGTTGTTAGTTCAGCAGCTTCATTTAAATAAGAACCGAATGTGTCTGAATTAGAAGTCCTATTATTAGAGCTTAATTGACCTTTAACTCTTAAGCTATTGGTTTTGTTTGACTTGTTTTCATAATTGAAATTTAAATTATGATTGTTTGAAACATTGTGATAAATATCTTCAGACTCGTAATTATAATTATTGTTTTGCGAGAAGGAAATTCTTTTAGAATTAGAAGTACCACTATTATCAGAAAGATTGTAAAAATAGTCAACGTTAAAAGATTGCTTATCTTTAAATTCATGACCAAAATTAATACCACTTACTACAGTTTTTAAAAATCCGCTAAGGCTCTTTGTGTTTTGTTTTGCAGCGTTTTCGTCATCGGATTCATCTGCAATAACATCGGCATTAGCAATAAAATCTTGAATATTCGAGCCAGTAACATTTATGTTGTTAAACTTTCCAATGACTGAAAATTGATTTTTTGGAGTAAACTTGTTATAATTTAGGTTGCTAAAGTATCGGCTATCTAACCCCATTCCAGCAGAAACTTTACCAAAACCTTGTTTCTTTTTTGATTTTTTTAATGTGAAATTGATAACAATTTCTTTATTGCCATCATCAACTCCTGTCAATTCTGCTTCATCACTTTTTTTGTCGATTACTTCAATTTTAGAAATGGCGTCGGCAGATAAGTTTTTTAAAACAATAGCAGGGTCTCCGCCAAAAAACTCTTTACCATCAACAAAAATTTTCGTTACTTCATTACCTTGAGCCACGACCTTTCCATCAGATTCTATTTCTAAACCTGGTAACTTCTTTAAAAGGGATTCTAAATTATCATCCGGATTTACCTTAAATGAACTGGCATTAAATGCTATGGTATCTTTTTTTATTTGAATGGGGACGACTACTGAAATAGTAACTTCATTTAAAGCATTTAAATTTTCAATAAATGTAATAGTTTTAAAATCTATAGCTTCGTTTTTAAAATCGATATTTTTGGATTGAGTAATATATCCCATGTATGAAAATCGCACTATTAAAGAGCTATTTGGCACATCTGGAATCTTAAAATATCCTTTAATATCGGTAATCGTGTAATCTACAAAAGTAGAATCTTTTTGCTGTAACAATACCACTGAAACGGATTCTAATGGTTCATTTTGTTCGTTAATTATATTCCCAAAAATAGAGGAGGATTGACTAAAAACAAATGTAGAAAGTAATAAAAATATAAGAGAGCAAATGGGTAATCGATACATATAGTTTTGTTTTGAATCATATAAGTGCTTTTAATTTATTGCAAGCAATTTTAGCAGGTTCATGCTCATTTCCATAAACTCAAAAAGATGTTCCACCTTGGCTCGTGTTCTTGACTTTTCTGTGTTGCTCAATTTTTGTTCTTCAGTAAGTGGACGACCTTTATATCCTTTTTCGTGAACACAATTTATCATCTCTTTATCCCTTAATGTTTTATCCTGTTTTTGTCTGGTGTAAGCACTATCGCCATAAAATTATTCACCTTCATCATCTTCATCAAGCAGATAAACGACCATAGATATTAAGATTTTAAAAAATGCTTGGATTTTAATTATTACCTATGAAAGACACCTTTATTAAAGTCTATTATTTTAGTTCATATTCAAATTTATACCTATCACTTTCTTGATGTGCTTCCTTCATAAAATCTGCAATTTTTTTCACGATTTCAGGATATTTATCAGCGATATTATTTCCTTCTCCTGGGTCTGTACTTAAATCATACAATTCAATTGGAGCATTTGGGTTATTCGTCATTTCTAAACGAACTCCTTTCCAATTTCCTGTTCTAACGGCTTGTCGTCCATTTTTTTCATGAAATTCCCAATATAGGTATTCGTGTTCTTTTTGCTGCTTCCCAAGTAATGTTGGTAAAAAAGAAATTCCTTGACTCTCTTTAGGTGTATCAACACCAATTATATCAGAAACGGTTGGCAACACATCCCAAAAAGCCGAAACATGATTTGAGGAAGATCCCGATTTTATGACATTAGGCCACTGTATAATCATAGGCTCTCGAATTCCACCTTCATACAGATCTCGTTTAATCCCTTTAAAGATACCGTTGCTATTAAAAAATGCTGGATCTCCACCACCTTCTGCATGTGGACCATTATCACTTGTAAATACTATTATCGTATTGTCTTCAATTCCTAATTCCTTCACTTTGGCCATAATTTCTCCCACATAATTATCCAATCTGATAACCATTGAAGCATAAGCTGCATGTGGATTAGTTTGGCTTGAATATTCTTTAACTATAAGATCTTCTCCATAATCTAGTCCTGTAGATTTTCCTTTTCCGGTGTACGGGACTTCCTCTCCAAATTTTTCTTTCTGTTGTTTAAAAGTTTCATCTTCAGGTACCATTAGTTCCGCATGAGGTAATGTTGTTGGATAATACAAGAAAAACGGTCTATCTTTATTCTCAACTAAAAAATTAAGTGCCTTTTCGTGAATCAAATCCGCAGAATAGGTTATTTTATGCTTCCAGTCATTACCATCTAAATAGACTTTTTCTCTATTATGCCATAAATGTTCTGGATAATAACGATGTGCAACTGATTGGCCATTGTAACCAAAAAACTCATCAAAGCCTTGATTATTTGGATCTCCTTCTGAACCAATATAACCCAATCCCCATTTTCCAAAAGCTCCAGTAACATAACCCGCATCTTTAAGGATCTCTGCTATAGTAATTGTTTCGCCACTCATAGGCGGTTGTCCTTCATCTACATTAGGTGCTTTAGAATTACTTCGAATAGAGGTTTTTCCAGTATGTTGACCACTCATTAAAGATGATCTTGATGGAGCACATACTGTGGCTCCAGCGTAATGTTGTTTAAATAACATTCCTTGGCTAGCCAACTTATCTATATTTGGAGTACTAAACTTTTCCTGTCCATAAACCGAAAGATCCGCATACCCTAAATCATCTGCAAGAATATATATTATATTCGGCCTTTGTATTACTTTTTCATGAATATTTTTCTTAGTCTGACTATTACAAGATAAAATTATACCGAATAGACAAGCCACTAATAAACCCTTGATATTTTTATTTAATTTCATAATTTGTATTCCTTTTATTTTTAATTAAGTTCCTTTTGTAAATAAAATTTTGTTCTACAAGAATCGGTGAATGTAATTCTTTAAAAGGATTTTTCAGCCTTCTCAAAGTCGCATACATCTTTACCTAAAAAACGAAATTTATATCTATCTATCATATTATTCATAACATCATTATTAATTAAATAGGTTTATAACTCCTATTTCGTAGTTAAAAAATGGTAAACTGTATACGTTTCATACTTTTCGTTTGGCTTCAATATGATCGAAGGAAATGTTTTTTGATTTGGTGCATCGGGAAAGTTTTCGGTTTCCAAAGCAAAAGACGCTCTATAATTAAATGGTTTTCCCATTTTTCCTATATCCAAACCTTTGAAGAAATTAGCACTAAAAAAATGAACGCAAAGGTTGTTGGTTGAAACTTCTAACTTTCTACCGCTGTTTGGCTCTACTACTGTAGCCGCCAAAACTATTTTTTTATTTTGCTTCTTCTTTAAAACATAAGTTTGATCATATCCTCCTGTAAGTTTCAATTGCGCATTTGAATTCTCAAATACTAAATCCTTACCAATTGGCTTTCCCTCTCTAAAATCAAAAGGGGTTCCTTCAACTTTAAAAATTTCACCAGATGGTGTTTTTTCTGAATTTACTGGACAGAAATAATTTGAAGGTATCGTTAATATATGATTTAAAATATCTCCATTACCCTCTCCTGCTAAGTTAAAAAAAGCATGATTGGTAAGGTTGACAGGGGTGCTTTTATCTGTTGTGGCAGAAAATTTTAAAGTCAGCTCATTATTAGAAGTTAAACAATATGTTGCTTCTATCTTTAAATTACCTGGATAGCCCATTTCACCATCTACAGAAATATAAGATAATACAATTGAAGTATCAGTAACTGATTTCACATCCCAAACTTGATTATGAAACCCATTTGACCCTCCGTGTAGATGATTAACGCCACTATTTAAGGGTAGCGAATACGTAGTGCCATCTAGTTCAAATTTTCCTTTATAAATTCTGCCTGCCACCCTGCCAATAATGGCGCCATAATAAGCTCCAGTTGCTTTTAAGTAATCATCTATACTTTTAAACCCAAGAATAACATCAGCCTTATGTCCATATTTATCTGGTGCACATAAACTAACTATTCTACCTCCATAATTGGTTATAGCAGCGTTTAAATTCCCGTTTTTAAGAAAAAATAGACCTACTTGTTTACCATTAACTACTTTGTTAAAGTTTTCCGGGTTAAGTTGAGCACATCCACCACTATCAAAATTATTCTGGCTAAAAGCTGTTGAACCATTAAATAAAAAAATTCCTAATAATAAAACGACTGCCTTTTTCATACTTATTTTAATTCTATTTTTTCAACATTTTTGTATACATTACCACGAATGGATTCAAAATCTTTACGCATAGCATTCAACAGTTTTGGCTGATCTTTAGCAAGATTATGTTTTTGTCCTACATCCTCCTTTAAATTATACAATTGAAATTCATCAGAATTGCCCGTTTCTATATTTACTTCTGCCAGAATTGGGTCACCTGCATAAGGGGGTATCATCAACCAATCGCCCTGGCGAAAGGCTGTTTTTGTATTTGCCTCAATAACCAGATTACCACGTCCAGTATTACTATTTCCCATTAAAACATCTAAAAGGTTTTGGCTATCTGTAGTATTCACTTCAGAACCCACCAATTTAGCTAAAGATGCAATAAGGTCTATTTGGCACACTAATGCATCCGAAACCTGAGGTTTGATTTTACCTTTCCAATAAGTGAAAAAGGGAACTCGGGTACCCGCTTCGAACAAACTGTATTTACCTCCACGTAATGGACCATTGGGTTTATGATTTCCTAGTTTTTCAACAGCGTCATCATTATAACCATCATTTAAAACAGGCCCATTATCACTTGAATATATAATCAAAGTGTTTTCTAATAATCCCTCATCTTTTAAAGTTTTAACCAGTTGTCCAACGCACCAATCCGCTTCCAAAATCACATCGCCACGCGGGCCCATTCCTGATTTACCAACAAATCTTTTATTAGGTGTACGAGGTACGTGAGGTTGATTCATGGCATAATAAAGAAAAAATGGCTTGTCTTTATGACTTTTAATATAAGATTGAGCTTTGTCTAAAAAGTGCTCGGCAAGGTCAACATCGCTCCAATTTGCACTTTTTCCTCCTTTAACATAACCTATGCGAGGAATCCCATTAATGATAGATCCATTATGTCCATGGTGCCAAGTCATCGATAATAATTCTGGATTTTCTTTTCCTGTAGGTTCGCCTTCAAAATTCTTATCATAATTAACTGAAATAGGATCATTTTGATCTAAATTATCAACATTTCCATTATCTATATATACGGTTGGAACTCTGTCTTGGGTAGCCGCCATAATGTAGGAATAATCAAAACCTACTTCATTTGGTCCTGGAATTATTTTTTGATTCCAATCAACAATGCCAGTTCCTAGACCTAAATGCCATTTACCCACAACTGCTGTTTCGTATCCCTTTTCTTTTAACATTTTTGGAATTGTTAATTGATTGGTGCCAATCAATAAGGGGGCCGAACCCGGAAGAATTTTTGCATCAGTATTACGCCAAGGATAAACGCCTGTTAGTAAACTATATCTACTAGGTGTACAAGTAGCCGAGGTAGCATAACCATTGGTAAATCTTACACCTCCATTTGCTAATTCATCTATATTAGGGGTTTTTACACCTGCTGAATCATAACAGCTTAAATCCCCGTAACCTAAGTCATCACTATATATGATTACAATATTTGGTTTTAATTTGGGGTCTTCAGATTTTTTAGAGACACAGCTCAAGGTAATTATCAATACCGTCAAGGCAATTAAAGAATTTACTAATTTCATTTTTTTGTTTTTATTTGTTTTAAATTAAGCTAAAGAATCTGCCAAGATATTTTCTTCAAAAGGATTTTCTACCATCTCAAAGTCACCAATATCTTTATCCTTTAATTATTTATTGTTGATTAAAAAGCCATTCTAAGAAGACTTGTTCCACCAAACTTTTCTTACTCCCGTGTTATTTCAACTAAATGAAAAATATCATCTTTAGCGTCCATATTAATTAAGGCAATATCAGAACCTCTAGGTCCATTATTTTTCATTACGGCGTTTTCAATCAAAATTTCCTCTTCCACCCATCTTCCTGTATTCTTGCCTTTAAATATTTTGCCAATTTTTAAATCAGCTTCTCCTGTATCATAGGCAAAAGCCCATTTACCGTCGTTGTTATCCAACCAAATAATCCTTACTTTAAGTTTTCCTGGTTTCCCTTCAAAGAACTTATCGTGAAATTTGAAGTATAGGGCATCTTTCCCCGAAACATGCTTAAAACCTCTTGCAAAGCGACCATAAGGCTGGTCTTTGGGACCAACATTCCACCATCCAATACTGGTTTTTGCCTGATCAATGGAATACAAGTACAACCGATAATCGGTGTCTATTCTATCCCAGGCTACATCGTTATATCCTTCTCTCCTTCGACTCTTCAGGCTTCCTACAAGACTTAAATCTAAATCTTCTACAACAGCTCCATGGTCTGCAAAATCATCACAAATTTTTAACACTCTATCGGTGTTCTTTTTGGTAGCTTTCCCATAAACGTTTTCCGGAAAACGAATGGTATCATTGGCATTTAGTTCATCTTTTAATGCAGCAAAAGCATATGGAGATTTGGCTGGGAATTTATATCCGGCATATTTGTTAAAAACATCTAATGCCGGATACCATTTAGGCTGTTCAAGTACATGACTGGGAATATTCCATATATCTAATCCCCAATGCAAAGCATGGAAGGCACTCCAGTATAAATTCTGTAACGAATCTTTCTTAAACCATTCTTTTCCCCACATTGTTTCCCCTTCGCCTCGGCTATATATGGGTCTTCCCAGTTCGTTGTCGTCAGTATTATAAGGCTCGTAAACCTTTGATTTCGATTTTGTGTCATTGCTATGATAAAAATGAGAAGCCACTCCCTTTTTTGTTAAAAACCCTTCGTATTGTTCCGCGCCCCAGGTCATATCACCATTAGTCATTAAATGTATCAAAAGTGGAATTTCAGGTTTGCCACTCTCTTTCCCGGTAAAAGCATTTATGGTAAATTTACGTATGTATTTTTGGTATTCTGCCCATTCATCTTGGGATACATCGTATTTTGGATTTTTGGGTTCACCTTTATAGCAAAAACCATCACCGGTAGAACCCTCTACGACCTGATGAAATGCTACCCTGCTTAACAATTGAGGAGGCAGGTTTCTAAGGTGTTCAGCAAATTTGGTTATAATCCGCTCGGAATAATACTTGTATTTTTCATCCATCGGATAAGGCAATGTAGCAAAATGTAAGTCGCTCTTAAAGGTATTAATTTCTACTTTTGGAACTCCCTTATCGTATAACCATTCGGCATTTACCGGATTAAGCCATAATAAAGTAAAAACATATTTATCATGAGTCGCCGCCTGTTTTATAATATCATCCACCAAATCCCAATTGTAAACACCATCTTCTGGCTCCAACTCATTCCAGCCTACCACAATAGGAATTCCTTTCATATCCGGATACGTTTCTTCAGCTGTAATTTTACCATCCCATTTACTAGGCGCGCCACCGGTTGAATACCAACACCACACGCCACATGCTTCTCTTGGTAAGATGCCTGGTTTTTTGGCTTCATTTTGTAAGCTTTGCACTTTTGAAAATTTTCTTGAACAACCTCCTATAGATACTATAAAAAGAATAAAAAGAAAAATGGATGTTAGTTGATGTTTTTTTATCATAAATTTATTTTTTTATTGAGTTCAATTAAACGAAAAACAGCATTAAAACTTCCATCAGTTCGAATTACAATTTCAGCTGCTTTTTTTTGCAATCTTTCTAAAAAAAAGCATCTTTTAAATGTATGGCTTATCGTTTGGAATCTATCTTAGGGTTGAATTTGATAAGCTAAATATTTCACTTTTCCTTTTTTGATTTTCATTGTTTTTTAACTGTTTTAATTAACGGAAATATTTCAGATTCAACTCTGGCAGAATTAGCCAATTTGATAAACTCTTCTTTAAGTTCGGGTGAGGAATCTGCTAAATTATTTTTCTCAAAAGGATCTATGGCAAGATTATAAATTTCAACGGATTGTTTTTGTGTTTTCTTATCATAGATAAAATCTGCCTTCATGTCTCCTTTTCTAATAGCCTGACTTTGTTTGCGTTCCCAATAGAGATATTCATGTGTTTTTTGTTTGTCTTTATTTCCTAATAAAGTAGGCAAATAGGATATCCCATCTATATTATCTGGTGCTTTCACATTAATAATCTCTGCACAAGTTGGCAAGAAATCCCAGAATGCAGAAATAAGATCACTACTACTTCCGGGTTTAATTTTTCCTTTCCAATAAGCTACTAATGGCGTTTTAATACCTCCTTCGTAAACCTCTGACTTTCTACCTTTTAACTCACCTCCAGTCTTTAAATAACTATCTTCATTTGGATGAAGTGCCGTACCATTATCACTAGCAAAAATAATTAGTGTGTTTTCTAATAGATTTAATTTCTTTAATTTTGCAACAATTTCTCCTACTTCCTCATCCAGTCTAGCAGACAAAGAGGCATATTTAGGGATGCTAAAATCTTCTGAATGAGCATCTCCCTTTGGAAAGCCAGTTTTTTTGGTATAATAATCTAAAATTTTATCATCAGGCTGGTGATAAGGGTTGTGAGGCAGAGTTGGGCAGAAATATAAAAAGAAAGGATTGTTCTTATTAGCTTCAATAAAATCTAATGCCTGCTTATGGATAAGGTTTGCACTGTATTCTGAAAAAGGAGTCTCAAAATTTTTATTCAATACAGCCAAATCATTATCGCGCAGATAGGGAGTGAAATAATTATGCGCATGACGTTGACCATTATATCCGAAAAAATGGTCAAAACCCTGATTATTTGGAGATCCTTCCGATGCAGGATAACCTAATCCCCATTTTCCAAAAGCACCAGTAGTGTATCCCGCTGACTTTAAAATTTCGGCAACAGTAATTTCACTTGCCGGTATTGGCTCGTTACCTTCAAAAGGAAGCGCCTTATTATCTCTTATATAGGCATGCCCTGTGTGTTTACCTGTCATTAAAGATCCTCTAGAAGGGGCACATATATTAGATCCACAGTAATGATTAGAAAATACCATTCCTTCATTTGCCAAAAGATCAATATTTGGGGTTTCGATTACCTTATTGCCGTAACACCCTAATTCGTTATAGCCCATATCATCAGCTAATATGAATACAATGTTTGGTTTGTTGCTTTTCTTGGTTTTATCTATTTTTTCTTGTGCGTTTATACTAAAAGAAAAAAGAATAATTATTAAGGTCAGTAACTTTTTTGCAATTATCATATTATTCATTTTTAAATTAATGTTTACCTCCTTTTTCAACCCAATCCGCAGGAATTGGAACTGTTTTCTTACCGAATACCTCGAAAAATTTATCGAACATATTGTAATACTTTTCTTTATACATAATCTTTAATTTTTCCTCTCGAGCTTGAGGATAATAATCGAATATATCTCCTTTTCCAAGTACCCTTGGATCTTTTTGTATTTTTAATTTCTTGTCCATTTTTGAATATAATTCCTTAACTAAGGATGCGTATTGCGGGTCAGATGCGAGGTTATTGATACAATCCGGATCTTTCTCTGTATCATAAAGCTCATCTGCAGGGCGTTTACCAAATGCTGATAAATAATATTTATAATCTTCATCTTCTTCCTTTAAACCCGTTAAATATGATTTTGTAGGTGAATCATCGACATTATTATAACCGTATTCCGGATCACCTGCAGGCCATCTGTTAGTTTTGTAATTATGAGCATAAAGGTATTTATCCGTTCTGATTGCTCTAACAGGATAACCAATTGCTATTTGATCTCCTTCAATACGCCCCATGTCATGACGCTCTTTTCCCAATAAAGCATAAGATCGCTTTTCATCAATGCGACCAGATTTTTCTGAAAGCAAAACATTTAGGAAACTTTTGCCCGTCATTTGCTTATCCGGTTTTAAGCCCACAGCTTCCATAATAGTAGGGGCGACATCAGGAAAGTTGATAAAATCTGTAACCACTCTGCCAGGTATTATTTTGTCTCCCCATCTTACCACAAATGCTTCATGAAAATCTTCATCATAGATTTGTCCTTTTATGCGAGGAAATGGCATACCTTGATCTGAGGTCGCGATAATAATTGTATTGTTTAACAGGCCACGTTTGGCCAGCGAAGCCAAAGCGTACCCAATTTGGGCATCATGGTATTCAACTTCTACACCATAATCAGCTAAATCACCACGCACCAATTCATTATCAGGCAAAAAACCCTGAATGGTAATTTTACTTAAATCTTTATTCTCTTTTTTATAAGAATCTTTTTCGTATTTACGGTGAGCCTCATGAGTTCCAAACCAAAAACAAAATGGTTTAACTGTATCTCTTTTTGTAAGAAAATCTTCGAAGTTAGAAGCATAATCCTGTTTGCTGATTCCTGTGTAAGGAGGCTTACAAGAAATATCATTATATTCCCATCCTGCCGGATTGTGCTCTCCATAAAACACTCCCGGAGCCCAGCCTTTCCCGGTAAAGCCGATTGAATATCCACTTTTCTCGAGCAATTCAGGATAGAATTTCCATTTTTCGGGCATAACAGGAATATGGTTTGCGGCCTCTTCAAGCTGCCAGGAATATCGTCCAGTCAGAAAAACTGCTCTTGATGGAGAACATTTAGGATTACATACATAAGCATTTGTAAATAAAACGCCTTCATTTGCAATTCGATCAAAGTTTGGGGTTTTAATAGATTCACTACCATAAACCCCCATACTATTGCGTGAAATGTCATCACCCATAATAACAAGTATATTAGGTCGCTTATTTTGAGCTGTTAGCAAATTACAATGTAAAACACTTATCATAACGATGATAGAGGAGACTAACAAATAAAAACTTTTTTTCATTTTAATATATAATTTAGACTATTTTATTTTCGTTGAATATCCACTTCAATACCATTAAAAATATCATCTGTTTTGTCGGTATTTACCAAAACAAAATCAGATTTTAATTCTACACTATGGTCTAATAACATATCCGCTACATCTACTGTTTTAAACTTCCATTGATTGTCTCCTTTACCCTTTACTTCTATAGCGGTTTTCATTTGTTTTCCTTTGTTATATTTCAGAGCCCAAGTTGAACCCGCATTTTTATCCAACCATGTAATGGTAAATTTTAAACTTTTAGGTTTAGAATTGGCAAACATCTCATCAATCAAACTTAAAATACATTGTATTTTTACCAGTGGCATTTTCAAAAGAACGGGCGAAACGGACGTATTTAGAAGAATTCTTATCGACTGTGCCTCGTACTCTAAACAAACCGATTGAAGTTACATCTGGATTTATTTGAGTCAAAAACCGTTCATAATTTCCTTCTGCAATATCACATCCAGCATCATTATTGGGCGCGGAATAAATTTTAGTCGATGATGTTGACAGAACAGGCATATTTATAATGACTGGTATTCCCAGTGCCATTAATTTGTATATAATATTAGTCATTTGTGTTCTTGTATTTTCTTTTTATTAGGTTTTTTCATATTACTTTCTGAATTAGATTGATTTCAAAAAAAGTGGCTATCTAATAATACAATAATACGGCAAGAGCGACAAATTCACCATTATAAAACGTCTCATTAATAGAGTGAAAATGTTTCAATAAATTTTATCATAACTATCCAGTGAAAATAGACTAGCGTGATTTAGTTATAATCAAGTTCTTTGACGTTATTGTAATCTATATTTCTAATAGCTCATTTATACTGGTTTAACTATTAATGAGATCCCCAAGACCTGTAATATTTTGTAGGTGGAGGCTAAACCTAACCAATTCAAATCGTCACGCGCCTATTGGGCTTGTAACGTAAAGATTATCAGTAATATCAAAGAACATTTAGATTAATGGAAACTTATGAAAATTTATAAAAAATAACTCCAAATATTGCTAAAAAAAGAAGACTTCCCAAAGGGAAAAATATTGGTTTATATAAATATATTTTCTTTCCCTGTAATTCCTTGCCCAATAAGGAAGGAATTGCAATTACACCATCAGAATACCCAGGACTAGTGCCTCTTTTATTTGGGCCAGATTTACCGTATCTATAAAAAATTTCATTCAGTTTAATTTTTAAATTTATTAATCAAATTTTTCAAGCCTATCAACATTTTTAAATGGTCCTTAATTTCCGTTAAAGATTATCATTACCCAGGCAACAGCTGCAAGAATCATGACAGAGATTACAATATCTTTCCAGTTATAACTTGCTTTATTCTTACCTTTCTCTTCTGCTGAAATGGTTTGAAATGTAAGGTTCCTTACTTTTTCCATAGATGGAATACTGCTCAACAAGCTTACTACTATGGCAAGTAAAATACAAAACAGAAAGAACCACGCGCCAAAGGTCAAAAAGTTGACATCTCCCACTTTAAAAAGGAAACCATTTGGATCCAGGCTGTCCTTTTGAAGTTCCAGAACAATTCTAAAGCCTCCGACAATAAAACCAACTACCAAAGTTACAAAGGCTGCAAGGCCATTAATCCTTTTATAGAATATCCCCAACAAGAATACTGCAGTAATGGGAGGTGCGATGTAAGATTGCACTTTTTGAAGGTATTCATAAAGAACACCTGAAATATTTGCCATTATAGGTATCCAAAGTATTCCTATAATTACAATAACCACCGTAGCGTATTGACCAGTTCTCACCAATTTTTTCTCAGAAGTATTTGGCCTTAATTTTTTATAAATATCCACAGTAAACAAGGTCGAACAGGAATTGAACACTGAAGCCAGGGAACTCATTAATGCAGCCAAAAGTCCAGCTGCAACCAATCCCCGCAATCCTGAAGGTAATAAATTACTCATTAAAACCGGGAAGGCCTGATCTGGGGTATCCCAATGTAATTCACCCCGCATTTTAAGAGTTAATGCGATAATACCCGGAACCAGGAATAAAAATACCGGAAGCAATTTTAATAATGCCCCAAATATAGTTCCTCTTCGTCCTTCCTTGATATTTCTGGCGGTGAGCGTCCTTTGTACTATATACTGGTCTGTACACCAATACCAGACTCCCACGATTGTACTGGTAATCAATAACGAAGGCCAGGGAAAATCAGGATCTGTAGCTGGTCTCCACATATTTAAATATTGTGGAGAAAGTGTTTCTTTCATACTTTCCCAACCTCCAACGGCATCCAACCCTATAAAAGTCAGGGTACCTGCTCCAAGTACTAAAATCATTGCCTGTAGTGTTTCTGTATAAACAACAGCTTTCATACCACCTAATACAGTATATATCCCAGTAAGGACAACCGTTGCTATCGCCCCTGTCCAGAAATCTATTCCCAGTAAAGCCGATACCACAACTCCACCGGCATAAATAGTTACAGATATTTTGGTAAGCACATATGCAATTATAGAGAAAACGGAAAGCACCCAACGAGACCTTTCATCAAACCTTTTTTCTAAAAATTCTGGCATTGTATATACCCCGCTGCGCTTATAGAAAGGTAAAAATACCCAACCTAATATGAGCACCACCCAGGCCTGAATTTCATAAATAAGCATTGGCAACTTATCACCGGCACCAGCTCCCGCCAATCCTACTACGTGCTCTGATCCGATATTTGAGGCAAATATTGAAGCCCCTACCACAAACCAACCAACGTTTCTTCCGGCAAGGAAGTAATCTTCTGTGTTGTTTTGCTTCTTTGAAATTACCCAAGCAACAATTCCGGCTATGATGAGGAAGTATATGGCTATAGCTAGCCAGTCATATAAATCTAATGGTATCATAGTGCTATTTTATTGAAAATTTAAATGATGTTTGTGAAGTGTATTTTTCTCCAGGTGTAAGCACAACAGAAGGAAAATCATTATGGTTGGGAGAATCTGGATAATGCTGTGTTTCCAGACAAAGTCCACTTCTTTTTCCGTAAGTACCAACTCCTCCTTTTTGAGTCAGGGTTCCATCTAAAAAATTACCGGTATAAAATTGTATTCCGGGTTCATCGGTAAAAACTTCCAATAAGCGTCCGCTTTCGGGATGATAGGCAGAAGCGGCAAACCTCACCCCACTGTTTTGTTCATTAAGAACCCAGCAATGGTCAAAACCCAATCCCCTTTTTAATTGTTCATTCTCATTTTCTTTTACAATATCCCTACCTACAGATTTAACCTCCCTGAAATCAAACGGAGTACCTTCGACCTTTTTTAGTTCTCCAGTAGGTATAAGGCTTGCATCTACGGGTAAATATTTATCAGCATTTATTTTTATCTCGTGATCCAGAATGGTTGAACTAAAATCACCCGATAAATTAAAATAAGAATGTTGAGTCAGGTTTACAATTGTTTTCTTATCTGTTGTAGCCTCATATAGAACATCCAAAGAATTATCATCGTTAAGCGTGTAGGTCACTTCTGTATTTAGATTCCCCGGGTATCCTTGCTCACCATCCTGACTTAAATATGAAAGTTTCAATGAATTTTTATTATCCTGGACTTCTTCAACCTTCCACACTACTTTATCAAAACCTTTTTCGCCTCCATGCAAATGATTTTCTCCATTATTTAAAGGCAGGGAGAATTTTTTCCCATCCAGGGAAAATTCACCTTTTGCAATCCTGTTTCCATAACGACCTATCAAGGCTCCAAAGAATGGATTATCCGAGACATATTGACTAATAGAATCAAACCCCAGAACTACATTCTCATATTTTCCATTTTTATCTGGCACTTTCAGTGAGGTAATCCTGCCCCCGTAAGTGATAATCTCGACTTCCATCCCTTGAGTGTTTCTCAGGATATAGAGATCAACTTTTTCACCTTCAGAAGTGGCCCCAAAATCTTTTTTCTGAATAACACTACTTTCTTTATTTTCCATAATTTCAGAATCCTCTTTTTTGTCTTTTTTGTCGTTCTTGCACTGAATATTTACCAGTGTAAAACAAATAATCAATGCCAGGCATGTGCTTCGTTTTAATAAATTCATAGGTATCGTTTTAGTTGATTACATTCCGTGTTGAAATAAGTGATAATAAGCCTCATTGGCATTTATCCTATCTTTAAAATCCCTTACGTTGGTTTTTTCGTCGATCACCAGTAATTCTATCCCGGCAATATCTGCAAAGTCCTCTAAAAATTCTGTAGTAATTGCCTGAGAATAAACGGTGTGATGTGCTCCCCCAGATAGTATCCAGGATGTTGCAGCAATATCCAGATCTGGCTTTGGATCCCAAAGAACCCTCGCAACAGGAAGATTTGGCAATTCCCCTTCAGGTTTTACAGCTTCTACCTCATTTACGATCAATCTAAACCTGTTCCCCAAATCTATTAAGGAAGCATTAAGGGCGGCACCTGCAGGAGAAGTAAAAACCAAACGTACAGGATCCTCCTTACCTCCAATTCCAAGCGGATGAATATCGCAAGTTGGTTTTCCTTCTGCTATTGTTGGGCATATTTCAAGCATATGAGAACCCAGCACATAGGATTTTTGAGGTGTAAAATGGTAGGTGTAATCTTCCATAAAGGAAGTTCCTCCCTTCATACCTTGTGCCATTACCTTAATTGCACGCAGAAGAGCAGCCGTTTTCCAGTCACCCTCAGCGCCAAAACCATAGCCATCGGCCATCAGTCTCTGAACTGCAATTCCAGGGAGCTGTTTGAGTTCCCCAAGATTTTCAAAGGTGTCTGTAAAAGCCTTGAACCCACCCTCATCCAAAAATGCCCTTAAGCCAATTTCTATTTTGGCGGCATCCACTAAAGAGCCTCTTTGATCACCGCCTTCTTTAAGTAAATCGGAAAGGTTGTAGGAAGATTCATATTCTGCAAGAAGTTTTGTTACATCTTCTTCTTTTACTGCCTTGATATGTTTTACAACATCCGAGGAATCATATCCGTTCACCGACATTCCAAAGCGCATTTGGACTCCAACTTTATCACCTTCGGTTACGGCAACTTCCCTCATATTATCTCCAATTCGGGCCACTTTTAAATGCTGAAGTTCATCCCAGCCTAAAACTACCCTGCTCCATATTCCTAGTTTTTTCTGGACCCGATCCGACTGCCAATGCCCTACAATTACTTTGCGTTTTTTACGCATCCGGGTCATAATGAAACCAAACTCCCTGTCACCATGAGCAGATTGATTGAGGTTCATAAAATCCATATTTATAGTTTCCCATGGGATTTCAGCATTAAATTGCGTATGCAGATGACATAATGGTTTATTGAGAATATTCAAACCCCTAATCCACATTTTTGCAGGAGAGAAGGTATGCATCCAGGCGACAATTCCAATACAATTTTTATTGGAATTTGCCTCCTGAAAAAGTTCTGCAATTTCATCTGATGTTTTAACCGTTTCCTGATAGACTATTTTTATGGGAAGTTGAGATGATTCATTAAGCCCATCGACAATGTTTTTGGAGTTATCGGTAACTTGCTGTAATGCTTCCTCTCCGTATAAATGTTGGCTTCCGGTAACAAACCATATTTGTTTTTGTTCTATATTGCTCATTAAAATTTTAATTTTTTAAGTTACTTAATTTTTATTTCTGCCCGTAGTATGCATCTTTTCCATGCTTACGCTCGTAGTGTTTTTTGATCAGTGAATCTTTAAGTCGGGGAGCCTCAGGATTTATCTGTAGGGTTAATAATGCCATCCTGGCCACCTCTTCCAGAACTTTACTGTTGTAAACCGCTTTGGCCGCATTTTCTCCCCAGGTAAAAGGACCGTGGTTTCCAATGAGTACCATTTGGACTTCTTTGTACGAAAGGTTTTTTTCTTTAAAACAATCCAGGATTTGTATCCCTGTATTGTGTTCATAATTTCCTTCAATTAATTCATCGCTCATAGGGGGAGCGCATGGAATATCTGTGGTGAGATGATCGGCATGGGTTGTACCAAAAATTGGAATATCCCTTTGAGATTGTGCCCAGGCTACTGAATAGGTGGCATGAGTATGTGCGATTCCTCCTATTTCTTCCCAGGTTTTATATAAATAAGCGTGGGTCTTCGTATCGGATGAGGGCCGCATTTCACCTTCGATAATGTTATTTTCAAAATCCATAATAACAATATCTTCCGGTTTAAGGTTGTGATAAGGAACGCCACTCGGCTTAATAGCAAATACCCCTTTACTACGGTCAACTGCACTTACATTGCCAAAAGTGTAAATAACAAGCTTCAATGAATCAAGTTCCATATTGGCCTCATAACACTCCCGCTTTAATTCTTTATAATTTGAATTCATTGATAGTAGTTTGACGGTTAATATTTTTTTCAGCGAAAGCTCCTAATTTCTTATAAGCTTTCATAAGTTCAGCATAAGAAGCGACTTCCTCTTCCCTAGGATGATATTCTGCTTCAAAATCGCTCCCCAGTTTTTTACTCGCTTCGATTACATTTGGGTAAAAACCTGCCGCAACTGCCGCATAGATGGCTGCACCAAGTGCGGGAGCTTCATCTGAGGCAGCTACCTTGATTGGCATATTCAGCACATTTGCCAAGGTCTGCATAATAAATGGGGATTTTCTGGCAACTCCCCCAATACCAATAACACTGTTAATTTTAACACCTTCTTCTTCAAACCTGTTGACTATTTCTTTTGAACCGAAACAAATGGCATTTACCAGGGCCTTAAAAATATGTGGTGCTTTGGTTCCCAGGGAAAGATTTGAGATGGCACTTTTTAATTCCTGGTTGGCATCGGGAGTTCTTCGGCCGTTAATCCAATCTAATGCAATGGGGATACTTTCTGAAATATCTATTTTTTCGGCTTCTTCTGAAAGTTTTAAAATAAAATCTTTTTCGGCTTCTAACTTTAATTTTTCTTTTTGTTCTTCTGAAAGAATTGTGGAATTTAAAATAAGATTGTCTATTGGCCAGAAGAGTACATCTTTAAACCAGGCCAAAACATCGCCAAAAGCAGATTGTCCTGCTTCCAGACCAACCAAGCCAGGAATTACCGATCCATTTACCTGACCACAAATTCCACGTACAGTTGTATCACCAATTTCTTCTTTGGAAGAAACAATAATATCACAAGTTGAAGTACCCATTACCCGTACAAGAGTATTCTCTTCAATCTTCGCTCCTACTGCTCCGGCATGAGCATCAAATGTCCCCACGGAAATAACGGTATCAGTCGTGAGTCCTAATTTTTTTGCCCAAGTTGCGCTTAAATTTCCTGCAACCTCATTTGAAGTATAGGTTTTATCATATAATCTCCCCCGCAACTGGCCTAAATAAGGATCTAATCTGTTCAAAAATTCTTCAGATGGGAGTCCGTTCCAATCCTCGTGCCACATAGCTTTATGACCTGCCGCACAACGACTTCTTTTAAAACTTTCCAAATCCTGATCTTCTATAAGAAGGTAGGTTATTAGATCACAATGCTCCATCCAGGAATAAGCGGCGTTTTTCACAGCTTGATCTTCCCTGATAATATGTGTTATTTTTGCCCAAAACCATTCTGAAGAATAAATGCCTCCCTCGTATTTGGTGTAATTTATACCTCCCCAGTTCTCGGCTAATTCATTAATTTCATTAGCTTCATTTATTGCAGTATGATCTTTCCACAAAACCATCATGGCATTTGGATTTTCTTCAAATCCCTTTTCAAAAGCCAGTGGTGTGCCTTGTTTTGTTATCGGGATTGGGGAAGAACCGGTAGTATCGATACAAATTCCTTTAATTGAGGAACTATTAACTTTACTTTTATTTATTACTCCTTTTATTGTCCTTTCCAATCCTTCAATATGGTCCAAAGGATGTTGACGAAATCGATTTAGTGACGCATCGCAAAATTTCTGCTTTTTCCATCTTGGATACAGGAACATGTCTGAGGCTAATTCCTCTCCACTTTCTGCATTAAGTAAAATTGCCCTAACGGAATCAGTTCCATAATCAAGGCCTATAACATAAGTACTCATCAATTTATCTTTTAGAATTTCAAATATAAACTATTAAATAACAAGTGTATACCTGGGTCGTGCGATGCAAAAACCCTGATAGTTCCATTGCTATAAACTTTTGCCGAAGGATCGCATGCATAAATTTGTTTTGCAATCGGGTTTTGCGTTGTTGCCCATGTATATGGATAAGTAATGTCCTTTTTTTGCCCATACGTTAATATTCCCTGCAAGCTTAATGCAAAAACTTTAAAACTCTTTTTGGTTTTCATTGTATTTGATTAATTATTTTGAAAACACCCATTGTTTAAGTTAAATAAAATCACTGTTGTCTTACTTTTGATAAACGCACAGTTGTAAACGAGTACCCCGGAACAGTCATTTTCATATCATCCATGAATTTCCATTTAACATCAACTGGAACAATACTTTCTGGCTTCTCTGGAGTATTATGGGCTTTCATGTCATTTGAAGCAATTCTACGTACATAGGCTGTTTTTGCCTGAAATCCTGTTATTTCAAATTCGGTTTCCAAGGCATTTTTGTCAATATTCAGAATATAGAGCGTGAGCACATCACCCTTTTCATTCATTTTGGCGGTAACATCAAGTGTTGGCTCACTACTTTCAGCATTTACTACTATAGGCAACCATTCTACTCCAAACATGCGGTCGATATAATACGAAGGTTGATAGAATATTTTTTCAGGGGTGTAATGAATTCTTCCCTGATCCCAAACTAAATTCTGCTGCCATGCCTGAAAAGTATTTGCTGTTCCGCTACGCTCCACACACAAAGGGAATCGGTTCATGGTATTGAGGTTATGTGCGTGAGCCAGCCCACGATTCCAATCGCAGCGACTACCATTTTCTTCCATTGGCCATAGTCGTAATTTGAAACCCGGAATATGTTTTGCAATGGTGTCATGTATATCTAAACCAATATAACGATGAAGATTAGTGTCGGCATATTGAATATCCGATTGGTAATGCGAATCGAGTATTAACTTATCCGATTTTCCCTGCTCGTGTACAAATCGAACTATTTCTAGCATCGCCGTTCTATTTTGTTGATCCCAATTGCGATTTCTTTCTACATTTATGGACAAGGCAATTTCAATATCAGGATTTTTCTGCCATATAGCACTTGCCAGTTTCTTAACCCTTTGCAAATAGTTTTCATTGGCAATTTCTTCGTTTCCAATCTCAATAATTTGCAAGCGGTAGGGTTTTGGATGCCCAAGCAATATTCTTTTTTTGCCCCAAGTAGTTGTAGCATCGCCCAAACAATATTCAACCAAATCGGAAACATCATCAGCAGTCTCGTCAATGCGAATACCAAACATGCAGTCAACATTTAGGGCTTCACAAAAATCCATAAACTCAAAAAACGAGAATCCGTGAGAAGCATAAGGATTAAACCACCCATGATAGGGTTTTCGTTCATCGCTAGGGCCAATCATCTCTTTCCATTTGTACAAATATCCTTCGGGACTACGGTTTACCATGGAGCCATTGTAACGGAAAGCATTAACCTTCATGCTTTGTACCGCTTCCGCCATTTCACGGCGAATGGGCAAATCATGGTATCGTCCCCAGGCTCCAGCTTCAAGATATGCGTAGTCAACCGTAATTTCTCCTGGCTTATTGAGTGTTAAGGTAAACCTGCCCGATGTGGTTTCGGCATTGGACGTTAAGGAAAATTCTACACGCTGATATTTATTTGGAAGTGCTTGTAATAGCAATTCTTTATCAGCAAGAATTGCTCCGGTTTCATCGCGTAACGAGACATGTATTGTTTGTTTTTTATCGCTTTTTACACGGAGAATCCCTTCGTATAATTTTCCTTTTTCAAATTTAATTCCAAGGCTATTTAACCCGGCATTGCTAATGCCCAATTCTCCATTGCCTTGGTTAAAAGTTATTTGTTGCGCCTGCTCTCCCCTAAATTGTCCTGTACGATCTAAAGTAAACGCACCTTCTGCTGTGTTGGATTGAACCTTACTCCAATGGCGACTGATTTGTTCATTTCCTGAAAAGCGTATAGTTAATTCTTCACCCAAATCACCGGGTAGTTCATTAGTCGCTAAAAAGAGGCTCGTAAAGGTTAATGGGCCAAGAGTTACCGGCTTACGAAATTTATTTCTGCTTTCTTTCTCGATTTCATTTGCTGCCGGATAACCTTTACCTGCAAAATACCATAAATAGGGTTGGTTTTTATCGTCTCGTCTAACCCAAATTTTCAACTTTTCCTGTTCCGATAAACCTAAAAAATCCACACCTATTTCTTCTTCAAATCCTTCGCCATATATCAATTGGCTGTATAAACCACCATAAAGCTGGTTGTTTAAGTCTTCGATATTTGCGCCAATAAGGCTTTGGGGACGAATGAGTAAAACGTCGTTAGTGTTGATATTTATAGTAGCTTGTTGGGCATTCGTATTTGTAAATACAGAAAGTAATGCAATGGAAAGAAATGTCTTTATAAAGTTTTTTTTCATGTTTTTTAAGTTTAATGATAGATTGCTTTAAATAATTATTGAGGTATGTATTTAAGCACATATTAATTCTTTTTATAAAATATTATCTGATTTGACCATTCTCGTTATTAGATTGCTGAATATTATATCCTTGCTTTGAGAGCGATTTATTCTATAACAAAACTCGTCAATATATCTGTTGATATTCTTCTCGCTTACCCAAGAATATGTGGTTCTTATCCAAGATTTCACTTGATGAATCCTAACATGAAAGCTTTAAAATTTGACCCTTCTTCACTTAATATCTGTGTTAAATCATAATCTTTAGGAATTGGATTGTAACCTTTCCATTTATCGGTAGTGATCTTTGCCTGTTTATCGATACGTGTTTCAAACATTTTTCGTAACGATTTAGCCGAGTAATCCGGAATTTTAAAGGTATAAAGACGCTTGACTTTCCCTTTATCTGTAAGTTCAACAGCACATGCTGCTTTTTTCTTTGTACTGTAGTAGCTCCTACCTGGCTTGCCTTCTTCATAGCCTCCAAAACCTGTAATATTTCGTAGTTAGAACGTTCCAATTTTAGTTTATCTGCTACAATTGAAACCAAACAATAAGCACTTATTGCGCAAGAAATTTAGATCCTGACAGCATTTTCAGATGTACCTCAGAAAGATTTTATTTTCAGGTGTGTTTCATCCATTTAATAAACAGCTCAATCTGCCATCTTTTTTTGTGCAGTAGGGCGGCCATGTCTGCAGGACCTCCCCATATTGTTGGTCAAGAAGACAAAGGTTCGATTTGACTCCTCATTGGCTTTGGCAAAGTTGCTCCAGGTAATGCTTTTGCCCAATCCAAGATGATAAGATTTACCACTATACGCATCCAGGGCAACGATTAGGTCCCAAAGGCTTTCCCGATTAGCGAGCTGACCAAACAACATACAAACCAGTTGGTTCCAACAGGTAAAATGTTTCACATACTTGTTTCCATTGTGGTTTTTCACAAACCCATCGAAAACCCGTTGGGGTAAATTCCAGTCAATTGGGAGAAAATATATTTGCCTTGATTCATGGTCGCCAAAATTTTTTAAGGCTAAACCTAATCAATTCAAATCGTCACGCACCTATATAGCTTGTAAAGTATAGATTGTCAATAATTCCAATGAACATTTAAAAGTGTTTAATGAACACTTATGAATTATCTACAAATAAACATCTTTTTAACAAATCATAGGGGTTCAAAAAGTTCCAATTAGCAGATGATTTTGTATCAAAATTTTATTTATAATAGTGATAATTTGTGTCAATTGATGTTTGTATATTTTAAAAATATAACTCCGTCAGACTGTCTAAAAACCTTCTTTTTTCTTAATTACTTTGTTCACTACTTTTCCGGGATGGTTGTCGTTCTTTTTGGCACTTTGGGGATCTTCATGCTTTGAAATTTATTATAGGAAAAGATCGTAAACAAGTTGCTTTGTTCCCTGTTTCATTAGAAGAAAGCATTGAGAGAGAATGAAGTCCGGGTCATCGACTTCTTTGTCAATAGCCTTGATTTGGAAAAAAATGGGTTTTAAAGTGCATTTTCCCGAAGGAGGAAGGCCCACTTATAACCCCACCGTATTGCTCAAATTGTTCATCTATGGGTATTTGAACATGATACGTTCCTCCCGGATTTTGGAGAAGGAATGCAGGCGCAACATTGAAATGTTGTGGCTCATCGAACAACTTTCCCCGGATCACAATACCATTGCCAACTTCAGGAAGGGCAATCCCGATGCCATTAAAAAGGTATTTCGTGCCACGGTGCAACTGGCCAAAAACTTTAACCTGATTGGCGGTAAGATTATCGCCGGTGACGGAACCAAACTCCGGGCTCAGAACAGCAAAAAAAATAATTTCAACACTAAAAAAATTGACAGGCACCTGCAGTATATTGACAACAAGTTGGAGCAGTACAATCAGGATATTACCAGAGCCGATGGGGAGGCTGAAAAGAAGGAAGCCCAAAAGAATATCAACATTCACAGCAGCAGAAAAGAAGGCTATAAAAAACTGCAGCAAGAATTGGATGAAACTGGAGAATCACAGATTTCCACCTCTGATCCGCAAAGCCGGCAAATGATTATTCGGGGTAACATTACAGAGGTAGCCTACAATGTTCAGTCTACCGTAGATGCCAAGCACTGCATCCCCATCGATTATCAAGTCACCAACCATAACGATAATAAAGCGATGGGTGCTATGGTGAGAAGGGCAAAATCCATTCTTGGAAACAATGATTTTACCGCGCTTTTTGACAAAGGCTATCATACCGGTTCTGAACTGGAAATCGCCCAAGGTTTAGGAATTAAAACCCTAGTAGCCATTCCTGCACCGGCTTCCAATGCTCCTGACCCCATATATAATGTTCAAAATTTTGTTTACCATCCGCAGCAAGATTATTACATCTGCCCTGAGAATCATTTTCTAAAAACCAATGGGAATTTTCACACCGTACACCGTGGAAAATCCAACCAAACACAGTTCAAACAATATAAGACCAAAGCCTGTAAAGGATGCCCGGCGCGACAATTATGCACTACCGCAAAAAACGGGAGACTCCTGTCAAGGAACATTTACACTCCGGTTTATGAGCAAAATCGCAAAAATATGGAACAAGATCCTGAACTCTATCGCCGAAGGCAGGCCATTGTCGAGCATCCCTTTGGAACCATAAAGCGACAATGGGGTTTTGACCACATCCTTTCCAAAAAAGGAAAGAAGCGCGCCTCTGCAGATGTCGGATTTATCTTCATTGCCTACAATCTCAAACGAATATTAAATTTGATGGGGGAAAAAGGGTTGAGGGAATTCTATAACCTATCCATTCTTTGTTTAAAGGCCTTTATTCAGCCATGCAAAAACATTTTTAAGCCCTTTGACCTGAATAATGCCGGGAACAACTATTTCTGCAACAATCTTAATCTTCGCGTAAAAAAGCTTATTTTAGTCCAAAATTGGCAGATGAACTTAGGTTCTTAGACAGACTGCCGTTGCAATTAATTTCAAAATGATGAACAAAAACCCCAATATAAAAATGCAATTGCTGAACAAGTAAATAGAAATATGAATATGGATTGAAACAAACTGTAAAAAACACTATTTTAGCTAAATAAAAGGTCAACCTATTTCAGTATAACACATAAAATCAAATATGAAGAAACTATTAAAAATTATTTCATTTGCACTCATTGCTCAATTGAGTTTGCTAAGCACATTAACAGCACAAAACTTGGTTGTCAATTCCCCAGATAATAGAATCAGTGTAACGGTTAGTATTTCCGATCGAATTTCATGGTCTACAAACTTCGACCAAAAGACTGTTATTGAAAAATCTACAATCTCGATGGACATGGGTAATGGAAGGGTATTGGGACGATTGCCAAAACTAAAAAGTAATAAATCTGACTCTTTCAGCAAGGAAATTATACCGCAAGTGCCTTATAAGGATGCCAAAATTCAGAGCAAATACAATCAACTGACTATGAGTTTTCGTGGAGACTATCAATTAATTTTCAGGGCTTATGATGACGGTATTTCCTACCGTTTTGTGGACAATAATAAGAAGAGTGAAGTGGTTGTTAGCGAGGAATTGACCATTGATTTTCCAGAAGGCTCCTCATCTTTTTTCCCGAAAGAAGATTCTATGTATTCCCATAATGAACGTTTGTACCTAAATAAGGCTCTTTCAGAATTAAACAAGGGTGATTTTTGTAGTTTACCGGTAATGTTTGAAACAGGAGATGTGAAAGTGCTTTTCACAGAAGCAGCATTACAAAGTTATCCAGGTATGTTTTTGGAGGTGACAGAAAAGGAATCGATGAAAGCTATCCACCCCAAATATGTCCTCAAAGCCATACCTAATGAGGAGTCATCTCCAGATCGTAATCAGATATTGAAGGAAAAAGCCGACTACATCGCTAAAGTGTCGGGTAAAAGGAAGTATCCATGGCGCGTTTTTATGATTAGTGATGATGACAGAACCTTTGTGGAAAGCAATTTGGTTACCAAACTTTCAGATCCATCTAAAATTGCTGATGCAAGCTGGATAAAACCCGGACAGGTGGCTTGGGACTGGTACAATGCAAATAATATTTATGGTGTAGATTTCGAATCAGGCATTAATACTGAAACTTATAAATATTACATTGATTTTGCCTCTAAAAATGGTATCGAATATATTATGTTGGATGAGGGTTGGACGAAATCGACTACAGAGATTTTAGAATCTAACGAAAATCTTGATTTACCCGAATTGGTGAAGTACGGAAAATCGAAGAATGTTGACATCATACTTTGGGTATTGTGGAAACCACTTGACGAAAACATGGATAACATTCTTAAGTTGTATAGTGGCTGGGGTGCTAAGGGAATCAAGGTCGATTTTATGCAGCGCAGTGACCAGTACATGGTTGAATCTCTTGAAAAAATAGCGGAAACTGCTGCCAAATACAAAATGCTGGTTGATTATCATGGTGCGTTCAAACCTGCTGGTATTGAGCGTGTTTGGCCCAACATTATTAATTATGAAGGTGTGAAGGGAAATGAAAACAATAAATGGAGTGCAGACATTACTCCAGAACATAACGTAACGATTCCCTTCATTCGAATGGCAGCAGGTCCTATGGATTTCACTCCAGGGTCTATGGTTAACACCAATCTTAAAAACTACGCTCCTCGTTTCACTCGGCCAATGAGTATGGGTACTAGGTGTCATCAAGTAGCAATGTATGTGGTGTTTGATGCTCCTCTTCAAATGCTGTGCGAGTCACCAACAATCTACCTTAAAGAACAGGAGACTGTAGATTTTATTACTCAAATACCTACTGTATGGGATGAAACCAAAGTGCTGGAAGGTTCTGTCTCTAATTACATTATTGTGGCCAGACGAAAAGGAGATAACTGGTATGTTGGTGGCATGACAGATTGGACACCTCGCGAATTCACCGTTGATCTTTCATTTCTTGCCGAAGGAAGCTATTCGATGGAATTAATGCAAGATGGTGTAAATGCCTCCAAAAATGCACAAGATTATAAAATAAAAACAATGGACGTTGATAATACTACGAAGGCTCTTGTAAATATGGCTCCAGGTGGAGGATGGGTGGCTATTCTTTCCAAGAAATGAATTTGGTTTTAACTTTAACTACTTTTAGAATAGCTGTTATATCCAGTAAAATAACTAAATTCAAAAGTGTTATTATTATGCTTTTCAAGTTATATTCCTTGAAATTGAAAAATAAACCAGAAATAACAAAAGCTAATAAATCATAGTTATCCTATAGGTCAGTAGCCCTTTTTAGTCAACCGTTGAATTTGCGCCAGATAATATATAGGTTCTTTAAAGGCAACATTTAAACTAAGTGACTAATTTCAAAAGGATTTCCACTCAATCCGATTGAGAATTGAATCGGTTCGTTTTTGAGCAAAATGGAGGAATTGAAAATTGAAACGGAAAACTATAAAAGAAAAATTATTACAAAACAGAAAACATTTCAGATTTTACAATCATTAAACTGATTGAAAAATAGACAGATTAAATTAGAAAAAAACAAAATTTGAACAAAAAACTAATTGCAACACCTCATAAAATTTATGCTCACATTTGAACTAAACAACAAACCGACAAACATTCAACAAACGATTTGCTACGTCCGAAAAATCTCCGATTTCTCAGTCGCACAAATCTTATGTGTGCCGAGAAGCTTAGTCGGCAATAATTACTAAGCATGCTGTAATTGAGATGGTGGAAACCGTGAGGTTGACCC
>Ga0314774_1000477_pt1 | contig 32243 bp, 13 predicted proteins | sample MetaGCBIA2018_FD_204515 | JGI IMG/M metagenome (GOLD analysis project Ga0314774, IMG submission 204515) | Cryopeg brine microbial communities from Beaufort Sea near Barrow, Alaska, United States - CBIA 2018 | ecosystem: Environmental > Aquatic > Marine > Coastal | place: USA: Alaska | collected... | reverse complement strand
TACAAGACTGTTCATCTGGATATTGTTTAAAAAATTCACCTAAATTCATAACTTTAATTTTTAGATTTCACTTCTTAAAGTTAAGAATTTATTGTCTTTGGTACAAGTTACGGACAGGCATATATAATAAAGTAAGAGTGAATATAATCTAACGAAATAAAAGAAAATTAATAAGATTGTTTAGAATAATACCCATGATCTCTTTAAATAATCGAAGCTGAAATATTAAAATTAAACTAATTAATACCCATTTAAAGATAACTACAGAAAAATTACGTTTATTCGCAACGTGATTTGTCGTATACAAAAACAAAGTAAAAGAAGATAAAAACAATATAATGAGATTGTTAAAGATCTCGTAAAGATTCTAAATTTGGCATTATTTCACATATAAACACTAAAATTCGACAAATTTGACGTTAATACGAAGATGTTTATCGAAAATTGCACGGGAATTTTGCGATGTTATCCTTTTTTGATGATATTTGTAGCAATGAACCCCTCATTATAATGGTTATAACTATTCAATATAATTACATAGGTTAATTGTTAAACTTTGTGTTTGAAATATGTGAATAGTTCTGAATTATTTTAATTGAATATTGAAATTATTTAAGAACGCATTTTCATGGTTGAAATTAAAGATTCTAAGATTTGGCTTTCATCCCCACACATGGGCGGTGAGGAACTAAAATTTGTAAAGCAAGCATTTAAAGAAAACTGGATAGCTCCACTAGGACCTAACGTAAACGGTTTTGAATCTGATCTGGCTTCCTATTTACAACAATCTACACATGTAGCCGCTTTATCTTCTGGTACAGCTGCACTTCACTTGGGTCTAAAACTTGTAGGCGTTAATCGTGGCGACACTGTTTTATGCCAGTCCTTTACTTTTGCGGCTTCTGCAAATCCCATTGCCTATATTGGGGCCGAACCTGCTTTTATAGATAGTGAAAAAGAAACTTGGAACATTTGTCCAGAACAACTTGAAAGAGGGATTAAATCTTTATTAGATAAAGGTATTAAACCCAAAGCAATTATAGCTGTACACCTCTACGGGATGCCTTATAAAATTGCTGAAGTGCATAAAATTGCACAGACCTACGATATCCCTGTAGTTGAAGATAGCGCTGAAGCGCTGGGAAGTTTCTATCATGGAGTACATTGTGGAACCTTTGGTGAAGTAGCAGCACTTTCTTTTAATGGCAATAAGATTATTACCACTTCTGGTGGTGGTGCTTTAGTAAGCAAAAGTGCAGCGGTAAAGCAAAGAGCTATCTTTTTAGCCAGTCAAGCCAGAGATGAAGCGCCGCATTACCAACATTCTGAGATAGGTTATAACTATAGAATGAGCAATATTACCGCCGGTATAGGCCGCGGACAGATAATGGTACTTGATGAACGCGTAAAGGCAAGAAGAAAAAATTATGCGTTTTATGCAGACCAGCTTTCTAATATTTCAGATATTACTTTTCTCGAGGAGCCAAAAGATGTTTTTTCTAACCGATGGTTATCATGTATATTAACTGATTCTTATGAAAGACGCGAGGAAATAAGAAAAAAACTTGAAACCTATAATATAGAATCCAGGCCATTATGGAAACCCATGCATTTACAGCCTGTATTTAAAGATTGTCCAACTTTTAACAATGGTGTCTCTGAAGATTTATTTGATCGGGGATTATGCCTCCCAAGCGGTTCTAACCTGAAGCAGGAAGAATTGGAAAAAGTTGTGGGAATAATTAAAAATATAGGATGATGATTAGAAAATTTGTTAAAAAGAATTCTGGAAGATACGCCTCAAAATGGCTTGTGCTTTTTATAGATCTTTGCATTTCAGCAGTAATGTTTCTAATGGCTTATACTATTCGGTTTGGGCTAACTTTTAATTTCAATATAGCAAATTTTAAAACACAACTGCCTTTTATAATTGGTTTAACCTTGTTAAGCTTTCTTATTATTGGCTCTTATAAAGGTGTTGTAAGACATACAGGTCTTAAAGATGTTCAATTGCTTTTTGAAGCGCTTATCCTAACATTTCTATTTGGGATACTTTTCAATATATTTAATGAATTATCAGCAAATACAGAAATAATGCATGTGCCTATAGCCGTACTATGCATGTTTTTTCTACTTAATATATTTGCACTCACCTCTAGTAGGTTCGCCTTTAAGCACATGTACCTTTCTCTTAATGCGGAAATAAAACCAAAGCACAATATAATGATTTATGGGGCTGGAGAATCAGGCCAGATTACGTACACCGTTATGGCCAGGGATGGCGCTGAATCTTATACCATCGTGGGTTTTATAGATGATAATCTAGGAAAAGTAGGTAAACACATTAAAGGAGTGCGAGTATATCGAATAGCTGATATTGATGTCAATTTTATAAAGGAAAATGAGATTAAGACTATTGTAATCTCCATGCAAAATATAGATAGTAAAAAAATAATGACCATCTCTGATGAGCTGTTAAGGCTTGGGGTTAAGGTTAAAATTGTACCACCAGTCACACAATGGATTGATGGCAATTTAAACGCTTCCCAAATTAAGGAAATACAAATAGAGGATCTGCTAGACCGAGCCCCTATTTTGCTTGACAACGTACAGGTAGAACAAGAGCTAAGCAATAAAACAGTTATGGTAACTGGTGCCGCTGGCTCTATAGGAAGTGAGATCGTAAGACAACTTTCTCATTATAAATGTAAAGAGCTTATACTTATAGATCAGGCAGAATCGGCACTTTATGACCTTCAACAAGAACTTAAACAAAAAGGGATTACAAATTTTATGCCCATTGTCGCAGATATCCGCGATTATGAGCGTATGAAAGTTATTTTTCAAGAAGCACAGCCTAACTTACTATTTCACGCGGCAGCATATAAACATGTACCTCTAATGGAGGCTAACCCTTCAGAAGCTGTAAAAATAAATGTACTTGGAACGCGTAACCTCGCAAATCTTTCAATTAAGTTTAATATTGAAAAGTTTGTTTTAGTTTCAACGGATAAAGCAGTTAATCCTACTAATGTCATGGGTGCGACAAAAAGAGTGGCTGAAATGTATCTAAAGTGCATGCAAAGGGAATCACAGACTAAATTTATAACCACCCGCTTTGGTAATGTATTGGGATCTAATGGTTCAGTAATTCCTCTTTTCAAAAAACAAATCAGTCATGGTGGGCCTCTTACCGTTACGCATCCAGAAGTAACTCGCTACTTTATGACAATTCCGGAAGCATCTCAATTAGTCATTGAAGCTGCAACCATGGGTGAAGGGGGCGAAATATTCATTTTTGATATGGGTGAATCTGTAAAAATTGTGGATCTTGCCAAAAAGATGATAAATCTTTCAGGATTAAGATACCCAGAAGATATAGAGATAGAGTTCGTTGGCTTAAGACCTGGCGAAAAACTTTACGAGGAACTTCTAGCTAATGATGAAGGAACTTTACCTACGCATCACAAGAAAATAATGAAAAGTAAATTTGCTGAAATAGATTGCAGCTACCTTAAAGAAAAAATCAACGATCTGTGTATTATTGATTCTTTCTCAATGGATAAAAATATTATAGTTAGCAAATTAAAGGAGATTGTACCAGAATTTATTTCTAAAAATTCGGAATATGAATTATTGGATCATAAAAGAAACAACACATTAAGGGGGCCAAGCGGAAAAACGGTTGAAAAAACTTTAATTTCCTAAAATCATAATTTAACCCTAATTTTCCGCTTCTAACATCAACCCCATCAATTATGATAAAAAAACTATTTGGCTCTAAAATAATCCTAGGTGGTATTTGTGCAGTCCTTTTGTTTTCCTGCCGAACAATTCCTGAAGACGTAGTATATTTTCAAGACCCCGGTTACGACGATTCAAATGCAGAATTGGTTATCGCAGAATCCGAACCTGTTTTCAAACCTAATGATCTTATAAGTATTTTAATATCTTCCCCCGTACCAGGTTCTGCAATGATGTTCAATTTAGGACAGAGTATAGAGGTAGGTTCTTCTGGAACTACAAGCAGCGAATTAGATAACAACACACAAAGTCGCCCAGGCACTTACCTTATAGATAATGAGGGAAACATTGAATTTCCAATTCTCGGAACTTTAAAACTAAGTGGTCTCACGCGCATACAGGCAAAAAAGATGCTTTCAAAAGAGCTTAAGACGTATATTAAAAAACCTATAGTGAGCCTGAGGATTACTAACTTCCAGATAACCGTGTTGGGTGAAGTTGCTAACCCAGGCGTCTACCTCGTACCCAATGAGCGGGTAACCGTAGTTGAAGCACTGGGTCTTGCGGGCGACATGACCATAACTGGAAAACGTGAAAATATTTTAGTGAGAAGAGAGGTAGGTAACGTTGTCAAAGAATATAGATTAGACATAACATCACCGCGGATAGCAAGTTCCGAAGGATATTTTTTAGAGCAAAATGATGTGGTTTACATAGAGCCAAATGAAACTAGAGTAAAAAGCTCTGAAGGCAGAAGTAATGTGTTAGGCATTTCTTTGAGTATTTTTAGTGTATTACTAAGTTTAGTTAATATAATATTACGCAATTAACACTGTATGCCCTTAAAAGAATCTACATCCACCCCTTTACCGCCCAAAACTAAAGAATATAGCATAAACCTTCGGGAAGCAATTTTCAGCTATTTACGAAAGTGGCCCTGGTTTATATTAAGCCTTGTCATTCTTTGTGGTCTAGCTCATATTTATTTACGATATTCCATACCACAGTATTTGGTTTATTCAACCATCCTAATAGATACTGAAGATGGTCCAGGTGCCTCAGAACTAGCTGTTTTCCAAGATTTAGGCTATACAGACCAAGGACAGAGTAAAATTGAGAATGAAATTCAAATCATTAAATCTCGTTCTATAATGAATGAGGTTGTTAAAAAGCTAAACCTTAACGTTCAGCATTTTAGTGAGGGCAATGTAATTAAAACAGAGAATTATCCAGAAGGTGTTATAAAGATAAATTTTCTTGCTTCTGATTCCCTTATTTATAAAAAATCAAAAACATTTCACATAAAAATCCAGTCAAAGACAAAGTTTGAACTGGCCAATAAAAGCGATGAAAAAGGAAAAATCCACTCCTTTGGTAAAAAAATAGCCACTGAACTTGGTGATATTATTTTAACGCCAGCAGCTCCAAATATTGAAAATTACATCGGTAATGAGATAGAAATTCGTGTTCTACCATTATTAACTGTTTCAGAGAATTACAGGAACAAAATTGATATTGCCCTTGTAGAAAAAAGTCCTTCAGTACTGAGAATTTCCATGAGCGATCCCGTGGAAGAAAAGGCTAGAGATCTTGTAAATACGCTTATAAGCACCTATAATAACATCACTATAGCAAACAATAAGGAAGTTGCATCAAAAACAGCATCTTTTATCAATGATAGGATTGCACTTATTACTTCAGATCTTTCTGCAGTTGATACGGATGCAGCCCAGTTTAAAGCCAGTCGCGGTCTAGGTGTTGATATCAATTCCCAGGCACAGCGTATGGCCGAAAGCACCCTGCAGACCAGTAAGGAAATTGCATCTATGAATACCGAACTGCAAATTATTTCTGGTATTAGAAGTACTATTTCCAGTCAAGGAAACAACTATAGGATCATCCCCGGGAGTTTAGGTTTCTCAGACCCTGCAGTAAATAGTATAATAGAGCGTTACAATCAGCTAGTGCTTACCAGAGATCGCTTGCTGGAGGGTGCAACCGAACAAAATCCAAACATCATTAACCTAGATCAACAGTTGAGTGCCTTAAAATCTTCTCTACTTTCTAGTTTGGGTAATTTGGAACAATCCACAAAAATAAGACTTAGCAGTCTACAAACGCAGAATGAAGGATATAGCAGCAAGATTTATTCAGCTCCACAGCAACAGCAGGCACTCAATGAGATTGAACGCCAGTCTAGTGTAAAAGAACAGATCTATGTTTATCTACTTCAAAAACGGGAAGAAGCTGAAATTTCAAGTGGTGTGCCCTCACCAAATGCAAAGATCATAGATCCCGCAATTGTAACGCACTCCGGTTCGATCTCACCTCCACGCAATGTGATTTACGGGGGTGCTGTAGTTATGGGGCTGTTTATCCCCTTTCTGTTTATTTATATAGGTGGACTGCTAAATGTGAAAGTGCAATCACGTGAAGATCTTGAAAAAGTACTCAGCACACCTATAATAGGTGATATTCCGAGGGCAAAACGACGCTCTAAGGGGGGGCTTGTTTCCAATAATGACAGATCACCTTTAGCCGAATCTTTTAGGATATTGAAGACTAATCTCAGTTTCTTGATGGCCGGAAGCAGCGCAGAAAAAGGCAAAGTTATTTTCTTGACTTCTACAATTGCCGGTGAAGGGAAGACTTTTATATCTGCAAACCTGGCTAAAATACTTTCGGGACCCACAAAAAGAGTTATTCTTTTAGGCGCAGATTTACGTGACCCCAAACTGCATGAATTGTTTACACTTCCACAGAAGAAAAACACGTTAGGACTTACATCATATCTTACGGACAGCACCATAGAACCTAAGGATCTAATTCAAAGCAATCTGGATAAAGATATGAATTTTGATCTTATACCTTCTGGTCCTATACCGCCTAACCCGGCAGAACTGCTTGAGAGTCCTAAGATGCGCGTACTTATAGATTTTCTTAGAGCCAACTACGATTACATTATTGTAGATACAGCTCCTGTACACCTTGTTACAGACACATTACTCATTAGTAAATTCTCTGACGTTGTAATATATGTTGTGCGCTCTAATTATCTGGACAAACGCTTACTGCCAGTACCTGAGTCACTTTATAGAGAAAAACGCCTACGTAATATGGCTGTTCTTCTCAATGATACAGATTATGAGGGTGGATACGGCTATGGATATGGTTATGGTTATGGTTACGGTTACGGTAAAAAAGATTAGAAAGGCTTATTTTAAGCACTCATAGACAAGACGGTTGACATGCCATCCTAAAATAATAGGATCGTGTCAACCTTTTTTTATTACTCGAAATTCTTCTGAACTGTACAAATGGATATAACCAATTTTTAAGCTATTTTTAATGCCTTTTAAGTCAATTTCTTACTGAAAAAGCTATTTTTCTATGACTTAAATTTTAGCTAAGGAGTTCTTGGAGATTAAAAATAAACCTTTGAGGAAGGTATTCAGGGCGCTCATAGCTGACTGAATCGACATGCATATTAAGCCCATTATCAATAAGACCGATGGTTTTCCAGCCACGCTTATTTGGCGTAATAAAATCTTTTTTAAGATTATCTGCGATGTAGCAATATGTTAGCGTTTTATAGTGATTTTCTACTGCCATAAAGTTATTTTCAGAAGGTTTTTCGCTTCCCAGCTCTTCTGATATAAATACCTTGTCCATCCATGTTTCCAGCCCCAACGCCCTTATTTTATTGCGCTGAGTAATTGACCTCCCATCTGTTAATAGCGTTATATTAGCTCCTTTTGATTTGATATGATCTAAAAGAAGTTTTGTTTCAGCTTTTAAAATAATATCAGGATTGTGGTTTCTATAAATAGTCAAAAGACTTTCTATTTCCACTTTAAATTCTTTGGAAATATGATCAAAGACATTTTTCTTTTCACGGTATAAGGCAAACATGAGCGCATAAGTAGCGCGCCAATCGCTAGCATTCAGATGTTGGGCGATTTGTTGATAGGCAGATTTAAGAAAATCTATTTCTTTATATAAAGTATCATCAAGGTCAAAAACCAGTGTTGTGGTTGAATCAATGCTTAAAGTCATGAACAAGTATTTCATTATCGTACCGCAACATGAGCAAATTACTTTCCCAAGAATTAAAATTGTCGGTAATTTCTTTGTTTAAAAGATACTCTTCCATAATCCATTTCGGGAAATTAGCACCTGCGAGATAGGATAATGGATACCCACCACCAAAGCGTGGGTTAACCTCTATACCCACTACGCGGTCACCCTCTTTTTCTTTAAAAAACTGTACAGTTAAACACCCGCGCGCACCAGCTACATGTGACATTTTTTCTCTGATATAATCAACCAGCATATTACGTTCAGTCAAGCCTTTATTCACTTCACCGTCACGCACCTCAATGCGTTTACGTGGCACGGCACAACGCAGATTGCCGTTGCGGTCGTAATAAAGATCACAGGTGTATTCATCAAAAAGTTCGGGAGAAATATATTCCAAAAACATAAAGCGTTCTTCTTCAAAGAAGCGTTCCCGCATAGCCATTTCTTCCTTTATCAAAAAAGTGTCTTCACTCCTACTTCCATCAGAAGGTTTTATAAACATAGGGAAATGATAAGCGTCCTTTTTAAATTCTTTGGCCACACCAATACCATTTTCATTGAAAAAGTCATGTATGATACGTTTATCCCGGCACTTATTAATAAATGTCCTATCAGAAATTACTGGTATTGCCCCCGCATCCTCAAAGATACTTTTATGCTCAGCAAGAATCAGCAACTCAGTATCTATGGTAGGTATTATAAGTTGTACATTATTACTTATACAAATATCAAGAAGTATCTGCACATAATTAGGGTCACTCACGCGTGGAACTTTGAAAGCAGCATCTGCAACTTGACAAGCCGCTGAAAGATCAGGATTTGCATCTGTCGCGAATATTTTTACATTGACATCAATTTTTATTGCTTCTGACTTGAAAATTTTAACTAGAGAGACCCTTTTTCCGGCAGAGGTGATTAATATATTCATCAAAAATTAATTTTATTGAGATGCACATCGTACACTCTTCTAGGAGGTCTGCAAATTAAGGATTTCAATGGAAATATTTCCGAAGATGCCCGTTGGAAATATTTAAGTTTTAAACAAACCAGAACTTTTACAGGCATTAATATATAACAGATGTGATTTTTGTACCAAAAATCGGGTATAATACGTTCTTTTTTGGATGCTAATCTCTATATTAATCCTATAATTGAAAAAAATATTTCAAAAAACAATTAGAAAGTTATGCATTTAATCTAATTAAACACTAATAATTAATTGATCAAGAAGATTTTTTGTCACTTAAAACGAAGACGAATTTAAACACCTCCTATTTAACCCCAAATCGCTCTCAAAATAAATAGAATAAGAAGTATTTTTCTTACAAATATTAAACTCATTAAGATACGTTTATCTTATATAAACTACCTTTTAACCTAATAAATCGTAGTAGTTTAAAATAAAAAGTCAATTTTGGGCTATTAGTCGAAAAAAAAGTTCACGGTCTGAATTTAAGGAATTAATGCTTACATTTGGCAATTATTTTTAAAAATATAAATGTATTTCTAAGTGTAATGGCCTACTTCAACTTTTATTTAGGTTCTGCGTTTAAGATAATTTAAAAACCATAGGATATCCTATTGCGTATAAATCCTAAAGAAAACTAACGCCAAACATATTATTACTGGCTCATGATTACCAAAAACCATGTTATCAATTTATTTAGTCGGAAAATAGCTTTTCTTTTTTGTCTTTTAATTGCCATAGGTACGGCTTACAGCTACGGGAACGAAGTCTCTTTAGAGAATGCGTCCTTTAATACAAAAAATAATAAAACGGCTTATTCTAACACCATTCAAGAGCCACGAAGTCTCACTTTCTCAAAAACCAGTTTATCCTTCAGCGGTCAGCAGGGCACTTCAATCGCAAACCAGACCGTAACTTTATCTGCCAGTGAAGGTTCGCCTTCATTTATACTTAGCGACGATCCAGATTCTTCAAATTGGCTTATTCTTCCCACAAATGCCACACTGGGAACACTTAGTTTTGGGATACGTGGAGGCCTCGAGCCTGGCACTTATAGCACTACCGTTTTTGCTATTGACCAACCCGATACTGGATACACTAATGCAGAAATATCCATCAGTTTAATTATTACTGAAAATACTTCCAGCCCTACGATAAGTACAAACGTAAACGAACTTATCTTTGAAACGGTTACCAACAATCAAGCGAACCAAACAGATACAAAACAACTTGTAGTAACAAATACAGGTAGTGCAGCACTCCAGATTAGTGATCTGAACATTTTCGGAAATTTTGGATCACAGTTCAATCCTGTTAGCACTGGTTCAAACCAGCCCATAGCAGCAGGAGCGTCAAGAACCTATGACATTACCTATGCACCAGAACTGTCTGATAACAATCTCGGTTATCAAGATGCGCAGCTAACGATCACGAGCAACGCCACAAACAATCCAAACAAGGACATAGGTCTTTACGCGCTCAAAAAATCCGGCCTTGAAGATCTGGCCGAACCCGCCTTGCAGGACGTGGTAAATACGCTGGGTATAGGAATCAATGTAGGTTGGACCACTCTTGCAGATGGTACCGAAACGGTTTTAAAAGGGGATGAAGTATTTGTTCAAAAATGGGAAAAAGCTAACAGTGGGCCGATAAAAATAACTCCAGTCGGGAGATATTCCCCGCAAGAGGTTTTACCCTTCGGATGGTACACCACCAGCGGCGGCGAGGTAATTGAAAATGAAGTGGGCAAACTTGCAAACGGTCTTGTTAATGCGCAGCGACTTTTCCCTCCTCTCGCTTCAGGTAATATGATTTTTGATTCTGGCAATGCTGAATTTGGTATTTATGTGTATTCCAACTCATTCAATCGCTTCAATTATACAGAAGATGGGTTAAATAATGATGGAACGCTACGCCGAGCACGGACATACCCTTACAAAGACAGATTAGGCAATGTAGTAGAAAATAGCTACTTGGTGACCTTTGAAGATGCGACGAACGGAGATTATCAGGATTATATGTTCGTGCTTGAAAATGTTTCGCCCATTGCGCTCAGACCCATAATAAGTCTTAATACTGATGAATTTGTAGGTGATGCCTTAACGCAAGGCAACATGACTGCAACAAAGCAGGTCACATTGACAAACACAGGGAATTCGGTTTTGTCTAACCTTAAGGCTCAAATAACTGGGGATGCAGCACAACAATTCACTATTACTGGCTTACCTACAACACTAGGTACTGGACAATCGGCCAATTTCACAATCTCTTTTGACCCTTTAACCAATGGCCCAAAATTTGCCAGTGCCACATTCTCTGCAACAAATGCGGTATCGCTTTCTATCCCGCTAAAAGGCCTTGGTAAAGCAGGTACGGGCGGTACTGCTGAGCCGTCATTACAATGGGTACTGGACACGCAGTTAGGCTCAGACGTGATTAATGTAGGTGATACCAATAGTAGTACCAATATTATAGATCTACCCAATGGAGCTACCTACAATTCCCTTCTGGGAGATGAAATAGAGGTACAATCATTTAAAAAGGCAAATGAGCAATCTGTAAGCATAGAGGTACTAAGTACCTTTGGCCCAGAAGACAATAATCCTGTGGTGACATTTGGCTGGTATACAAGTGGAAATGCAGACCAAACCAATGCGCTTGCACAGATTACCAATGCTAACGGTAATGGCCAGAAACTCAACCCTACGGTCAATGGCAATCTCACGTTTGATCCTTCCGCAAAGAACTTCGGGTTTTACAGCAAATGGCCCTTTTTTGACAACAGGGCACTTTACACCGAAGATGCACTCAACACATTTGAAAATGCAATTCCACACCATGTAAGGGTCTATAAATTACCAGGGGAAGAAAACGCCTACATAATAGCCACAGAAGAGCATATAAGTGGTTTTGATTATCAGGACCTAGTACTATTGGTACGCAATATAGAACCGGCCATTACACAAGTAGAAAGCTTTAAAATCAATTTTTCAGATGCTGCAACAGCTGCGCCTAACGGATATTTAAAAGATAGCGGGAGTGCATATGGCAATAGAGGTAATGGTGTAAATTATGGCTGGCTTAATGCAAGTAATAACACACCTGCAAACGTGAGTCAAAATGCCAGAAATAGAAATGTTGGTGGCGTTTCTGTGCTGCAAAACACCTTAATACATATGCAATATGGAAGTTTTTCTACAGATGCTTCCAACGCCTATTTACCCGATGCGAAATGGGAAATAGAATTACCTAACGGAACCTATAAGGTTACCGTAAGCGTGGGTGATCCTAATGTTGATACCCAAGCCAACCAAGTACCCTCACATACCATAAATGCAGAATCGACCACAATCATAGATAAATTCAAACCTAGTGGCGCTAAAGGGGCTTCAACCCGTTTCTCTACTGCGAGCAAGGTTGTTGTAGTTCAAGATGGTAGATTGACCCTTAGTCCAACCGGAGGTTTTAATACAAAAATTAATTTTGTAGAAATACAGCCTACCGCACAAGAGCTTCCTTATTTTACCGATGTTACTCCGTCAAATGATGCGACTGATGTCTCTATCAGGGATTTTCAAATTACAGTGGGTATATTCGTTCCCAATGGTTATGAACTTGATAAAAACACTACCGCTGGAAATGTACAATTGTTTGAAGTAAGCAATTCCGGTGCTGAAATATTACTCCCTACTAACTCCAATGATACGGGTGGCGGGGATGCAATTACGCTTACCCCAAAAAATGAACTAAAGGAATTTACTTCCTATGTCTTTAAAATAGATAATATTGAAGCAAATCGTCTTGACGATCTCAACGACCGCTTGAATTTTGTTCCATTTCAATCCAGTTTTACAACTGGAGCGTTACAAGACCTCCCTACCCCTTCCCGCGATCTAAGCGGCGTGAAATTCACCAAGGTTTTGGGTGGCGAAGGACTGGGAGAAGGTACAGCAAATCAATTATTTTCCAGTCTTGTTATAGGTCCAGATGGTAAACTCTATGCGAGCACTTTGGGTGATTTTCAATCTGATGGTACCATACAGCGCTGGGATATTAAAGCGGACGGAACGCTGTCAAACTTAGAGATACTTAAACCCAATTTAAAAGGGGCACCACATCCCACCACGGGTGTAAATAACAACAATGACCGTATTATTATTGGTCTTGTATTTGATCCTGCTTCTACCGCAGATAATCTTATTGCCTATATCACGCACAGTATGGCATCGGTCACCGCAGGTCCCGAATGGGATGGTGTGATTTCCCGATTGAGCGGCCCTAACCTCTCCAATGTGCAGGATATTGTGATCCATCTGCCACGCTCCATAAAAGATCACTTGACCAACAGTATGGTTTTTGACGATGCAGGTCTTATGTATATTAGCCAAGGCAGCAATACCGCAGGGGGAAATCCTGATCCTGCTTGGGGTAACCGTAAAGAACGCCTACTTTCTGGGGCCGTCTTAAAACTTGACTTTAGCAAGTTGCCAGCGGCACTTCCACTTGATGCATATACAACAGACAATATTGATGTTATAAATACGGCTCCTGCAAATAGAACCTCTATGAGCGATGGCACTTATAACCCTTATGCAACAAACTCACCGCTTACCATTTTTGCTACTGGTATTCGAAACACCTATGACCTATTATGGCACTCTAATGGATGGTTGTATATGCCCACAAATGGGACAGCGGGTAACAATATTAACTCTCCTATAACGCCTTCTACTTCTTCCTATAAACTGGCGAGACGTATAGATGGTCGTACCAGTGTGACAAGCGCACCACAAGTTAGAGGTGGTGAAACACAAAAAGATTGGTTGTTCAAGACCCGCGGTGGCACCTATCATGGTCACCCCAATCCCTACCGTGGTGAATTTATCTTAAATCATGGCGGACTGCCTTACAGTGGTCTTCCGGGACAAGCGGAATCTTCTTTTATAGATGTTCAAAAATATCCTCGTGGTCTTGGCCCAGACGCCAATTACCAGGAACCCGCATATGATTTTGGTTTCAATAAGTCTCCTAATGGTGTTATAGAATATAAAAGCAGCGCCTTCGGCGGAAAACTGAAGGGATTGATTATGGTTGTCCGCTTTAGCGGTCAGGACGATCTAATGGTGATGGATCCTGCAAGCAATGGAGATATTAAAGAAGTCTATTCAAATATTCCAGGTCTTTCAGGATTTGATGATCCCCTTGATGTTATTGAAGATACAAATACCGGAAACCTTTATGTTTCGGAATACGACCGGGATCAAGATGGTATTGCCCGTTTGACCTTATTGAGAGCAGACGATCCAACATTGCAACAACCTGAAATAACGATCACTTCAAAAGAATTGTTTTTTGAGACCGTCATTAATAACCAAGGAGCTCAGACACAAACAAAAGAAGTCACCATCACAAATACTGGACTTGCCGCTCTAGAAATTAGCAGCATTGCCCTACAGGGTAATTTTGCATCACAGTTCAATGTTCTTGATGTTAAGGGTCAGCAGACTATTGCTCCCGGGGCGAGCCTTACACTTTCAGTAACATACGCTCCAGATTTAAACACGGAAAATCTGGGGTATCAAGATGCCGAAATTGTGATAGCCAGCAATAGTGTGGAAAACCCAAGTTATTCCATAGGTCTTTATGGGCTTAAAAAACAAGGATATGAGGGCGATTTTGAACCTTCTTTACAAGATATTGCAAATACTTTAGGTTTAGGTATAGATGTGGGTTGGACAGGTTTGACCACAACGACAGAACCTACCCTGCAAGGAGATGAAGTACAGTTTAGCCAGTGGATACAAGCAACTGATGAACCTGTTACGATTACCCCGGTTGGGCGTTACTCACCGGCAGAAGAACTTCCTTTTGGATGGTTTACCACTAATGGTGATCTAGAAAAAAATGAGATAGGTGTATTGGCTGATGGCTTAGCGAATGCACAGCGTTTATTTCCTCCAGTTGCTTCGGGAGACACTATTTTTAATCCAGAAGGATCCCTTTTTGGCCTTTACGTATATTCTAACTCTTTTGATAAGTACAATTACTCCCAAGACTCCTTAAATACCGAAGGCGTGTTGCATAGGGTACGCTCTTACCCCGTTAAAGATAGACAGGGTCAAGTAAACAATAAATACCTTGTTGCCTTTGAAGATGCAACAAATGGCGATTATCAGGACTATATTTTTATTCTGAATAATGTGATTCCGTTCAATTCCGGAGATCTTAGCCTAAGCTTTGATAAGCAGTCACTTAGTTACACGAGCCTACCAGAAAGCAATAATCCTCCGGTAAAAGAGGTGACACTTTCAGCAAGCGGATTTGTTAATTCTGATAATATTCAGCTCACGGCTTCTGAATCATGGGTTACACTTCCTCAGGATATTGTGCTTAATACCCCGTTGAATATAGGTATCAATACCCAAAATCTTAGCGAAGGAAAATACAGCGCCACCGTTATTGCAAAAGCTGCCAATTATAAGCAAGCTACCCTAACCATTAACGTAAATATTACTACAGACCTTGATTATACATACGAGTTCAATTTTCAAAATATAAATCGCAAAGAAGTATCCCCTCAAGGTTATACAGACGATTTTGGACTTCCTTATAATGGCCAAGTAAGTACATATGGAGATTTGACCTACGGCTGGTTGCAGCCTGGAACACTTATTCCCGCAAATTCTACTGTAAATGGCCGAAATAGGAACACGGGTATAAATGATGACGTCCTATTAAAAACATTTACACAAATAGGTGATCGCAACGAGAATAAATACCCTAAAAGAGATTGGATAGTGAACCTCCCCAATGGCACGTATGCGGTAAATCTTAGCGTGGGTGATCCTGACTATTCAGATAGTAATCACATTATTGATATAAATGGGGAAACCGTTCTATCATTTGATCAGGAAAACAATAATCCAGATAACCGTACCTACTTTGAAAGCACAGCAGAGGTAAATGTTACCGATGGCATTTTAAGACTTTCATTAGGCCAAGGAGGTGTTAATGCAAAATTGAATTATTTGCGCATCGCGCCGCTTGAAGCGCCGCAAACCCCACCGCAGATTACAGCCACATTTGAAGGTGTTGCAAGTGAATTAAATAATTATAGAGGTAGTGTTGCCATTTCACTGGCTGCAAAAGCTTTGAACGAAAATGGATCAATAAGCAGCCTAACGTATTCGTTAGATGGTGGCAGCTATCAGGCCTACTCCTCTACTCTTAATGTAAATACCGTCGGTGACCATGTTTTACTTGTGCAGGCACAGGATAACAATGGCATCACGGTTACTAATAATTATTATTTCACAATAGCTCCAGCGTCTAATGCTTTGCTATATGTAGAGAACATGACCAAGATTCCTGGCACCCAACAAGGTTTCCCTGCGGATGATTATTATACTTTTTACCGAATCGCTGATCCTGGTCAGGCCATTACACATGATTCGAATGTATTGAGAATTAACAATACAGGTACCGCAGATCTAATCGTTTCTGATATTTCAATTAGTGATACTAGGTTCTACACCTTTAGTTATGTTAATAACGATAGTACTAATTATACGCTACCACTTACCATTGCTCCCGGAGAATTTGTTGATTTAAATATTAAACTGATAGGCTCTACCACAAATGGAACTAACAAAATATTCATAGAGACCATAGACATAGCGACAAACGCTGATAATAGTAGTGAATACATCTCTACCCTACATGGTGGTTTTGCCCCACAACCTGAGGGCGGTGCCAACGGTATTAGCGATGAGATCAATGCGCAAGAAGTATTTAATGCATTTGGTTACAGGACCAGTATGCAGAGTATCGTAAATGATCAGGGTACTATTACACCAAATAACCCTATACCTACAAGACCAAGTTCTAATGCACCTTCTGTTGCTAATATTAATGCCGGTTATGAAGGGGATATGATTCTTGCCAAGAGTTTTGTTCAGGCAGATCCTGCTGTACCCATTCGAGTGCTGCAATTATCGGCATTTCATGGTTTCTCGCCACCAGCTCGGCTTAAATTTATTGCGGTCAATGGAAGAGGAGTTATAGGTGGAGTAGATGCAGCGCATGCCAAACGCTATTACCAGACACTGCTTCCTGAAAACTCTAGCGGTGAGATTAATAATGATGTGGCAGATAGGATCACAAGCCCCTTCCGCATCGCGGTTGAAAATTACCTGAACACTGGTGGAAACGACCTGAATGGCACAAACCAAAAAGTTCTAGGCCTCCGGGTTTATAAAGTGATAAACCGCGATGGCGAATTAGTTCCTAATCAGTATATCGTATTGCAAGATTATGTGCAGAACGGTTGCGGTGCGGGATCGGCCAACTGTGATTGGAATGATGATACCTTTTTGATCACTAATATAAGACCTCAGGAACAACCCAGTGTTTCTAAGATTGCCCCTTACTACGCATATAAAGGCGAAGGATTTTCCTACAGTTTGGCAAATTCGTTCTTACGCGGTTATGCGGGTAACCAATTCACTTTTGAAGCGGTTTCCTCAGGCGGTTCAACGCAGCCACAATGGTTAAGTTTTGATCCCGCTACTGGGACTTTTAGCGGTACACCACCAGAGGACGCTTTAGATTCTTATTCTTTTACAATTACTGCTACAGATTCTAATGGAATTCAGTTAACGGAAGAGTTCACCCTCTTTACGATAGAGCGTGGTGCTCCTAATATGTTTTCCTTGCGCATCAACGCCGGTGGACCTACGCTGACTTATGACGGAAGAGAATTTGTATCAGACAGGTATTTCACCGCAGGTGCCAGTTTTACAAATAGTAGGGCACAAGTTCCTGAGCTCTTTAAAACAGAGCGCAGCGATAACCCAACTTTTGGCTATTCCATTCCCGTTCCAGATGATTACAAGTATCAAGTAACTCTGCATTTTGCAGAGATTTATTGGGGAGCTACCGGTGGTGGTCCCGGTGGAGTGGGCAAACGTATTTTTGATGTAAGCCTTCAAGATTCCCTTGTACTCAATAATTATGATATCACAGCCAAAGTGGGAGCGCAGAAAGCAACTTCAGAAACCTTTGAAGTATCGGTAAGTGATGGTATCCTTACTATCGACTTCTCCTCCCTAGCCCGCGATGGTGGTATAGATTTCCCAATGGTTTCCGCTATTGAAATCACACCGTTAGAACGTATCAACGCAAGTCCTGAGGCGGTTATAACTGCCACGCCTACCACAGGTGCTGCCCCGCTTGTGGTCGATTTCGTAGGTGGTAATTCTACAGATGATATTGGGATCACAAACTATGAATGGGTAATTGACGATGAAATTGTATCGAATCTTGCTGATTTTCAATATACCTTTGAAGAAATAGGAACATACATAACAAGCCTTAGGGTAACTGATGGAGATGGCCTTACAGATTCAACCAGTGTTACCATAAAAGTGAGTGTCGATGGTGAAAATGCAGCACCGCTTGCCGTAGCCACTATAAGTCCTGAATCAGGTAATGCCCCGCTAGATGTGATTTTTACCGGTAGTGCATCTATTGATGATGTTTCAATCAGTAGCTACGTCTGGACGGTAAATGATTCTATTATTTCTAACGCCCCAGACTTCCCATATACGTTCAAGGAGGCTGGTAATTACATGGTGACCCTTACCGTAGCAGATGAGCAAGGCCTATCTGATACCGTAACTCTTGAAATAAAAGTGAGAAGTGCAACAGGTAATAATCCTCCTGATGCTGTTGCCACCGCAGATGTAACTTCGGGCAAAGCCCCATTGGCAGTTGCTTTTACGGGTAGTAACTCCTCAGATGATGTAGATATTGTAAATTATTTATGGACCGTAAATGATTCGATTGTTTCAAGAGAGGCAGATTTTAATTATACTTTTGATAATGCTCAAAATTATAATGTCAAACTTACAGTTGCTGATGCTGAAGGCCTTACCGATACGGCTACTTTAAGAATCATTGCTTCCAGTCCAGATGGAAATACAGCTCCAAATGCGATAGCTGCGGCAAATATTCTAAAAGGTGCGATGCCGCTTGAGGTGACTTTCACTGGTAGCAACTCTACAGATGATCAAGGCATCGCTAGTTACGAATGGCAAATAGACGGGGCAACCGTCTCCACCCAAGCTAACTTTGTCTATACTTTCGAGCAAGCTGGTAATTATGACGTGACTTTGATCGTAACTGATGCCCAAGGTTTATCTGACACTGCCACTGTAACTATTACTGTAGCAAGTGCAGATGGTAATGAACCGCCTAAAGCGGTAATTGTTACCTCAGAAGTTAGTGGAAACACACCCCTTGAAGTCGAATTCACGGGAAGCAATTCTACAGATGATGCGGGTATTGTGAGTTATGAGTGGATATTGAATGGCAACGTGATTTCAGAAAATCCTGACTTTACCTATACTTTTAATGAAGAAGGATCTTATGAAGTAAGCTTAACCGTAACTGATGCGCAAGGTCTTACCGACAAAAAAACAGTAATCATCAAAGTAGGTCAAGATGGACCGTTATCCATTATCGTTTATCCCAATCCGGCTACAACGGCGATAACCATTCAGATGGAAAACGCACCAGCGAAAGCAAAAACGGTAACTATTGTAGATGCACGTGGAAGAATAATCCATACTTATGCGCCACCACAAGATCAAGAGGAAACTATTTATAAGGTTCAACTTCCCATCCTTGCGGCAGGTATGTATATAATAGTCATTGATGACACAGAAGGTCATGAATATATTGAGCGATTGATTATTAAAAACCATTAAATATAATTTTATAAAACTGCTTAAAAGGTCCCTTCTTCAGGGACCTTTTTTTATGAATAAGCACGACTGATAAAAGTTGGTTTATCGCTTAATCAGGAGCCAGTGTTTACATTAAAGACAGAAAAGAAGTAATATGCAATCTGCTTTGTAGGCTCAAAACCTAACTAAATCTTACAATTAATAGGAATAGTGCGTTTTAACCCATATATTGCGCACTTAATCTATAAAATAATATTTTATATGTTTTCAAACTACTTCAAACCGCACTTAATTACGTATTCATTTTGCGTATTGTTATTGGCTTCTGCCTTAATGCTACAAAGCTTTACCCCAAAACCCGTCAAGGAGAAGCTCAAAAAAGAACTTACCGTTCCGTTTCAGCTATATTCGGCTTTTATAAACTTTCAGGATTCTGCGGTAACACCGCCAAGTGGTTTTGACAAAGATTACGGCAAAGGTTTTGGCACTTCTTCCATCTCCGCCATAGGAAGTACTTTTAGCTATGGGTGGAAAAATGCGACGACAAATGCCCCAATTGATATTTCAGAAGAAGCAACCGGCAATGGAAATGGCGCTGGCAAAAATAGATTGGGCTCTTCCTATAATTCTGCCAGTACAACCGAAAAATTAGAAGGCACTTTTATCCATATACAAGGTAATGATATTAGCGGATGGGAAAATCAGCCCCGCGGCAAAGAAGTATATTGGGAACTTGAAGTGCCCAATGGTTATATAGAAGTAACCTTAAGTTTTGGCGATAAGGACATCTATACAGACAGCAGACATACTGCCACCGTAGAAGGATATAGCATAATAGCCGCCTTTGCACCGCAGTCAAAAGAGATCAGAAAAGCAACCATGCTCGTTAAAGTGGATGATGGTCTTCTCACCATAAATGGTCTTGGCGGCTTTAATAGTAAGATCAATTATATAGAAGTAAACGAGATTGTAGATGATGAAGATGCCGCAGATGGTATTCTTACTTTTACACCCCAGAGTAAAAACCTCAGCTTGATCGTGGGTGAGGAGAATGGTGTTATTGCGAGTTCATTATCTGGCGCAGGAGCAAATGCCGTAGGACTGATCATAAAAGATGATATGCACGCGGACAATGACGGACTGGCAAACGCCAATGACTGGATCAGCTTACCGCAAAATTTCTCAACCGGTCAGCTCAATTTTGCGGTAAACGCAACAGGCATGCAAGCGGGCAGTACGCGCAACAGCACTATTATCGCTACCGCAGCAGGGTTTAAACCTGCCTCTTTTGAACCTTCCCTCTTAATAACTGTAGGATGTTCCCCATTGAGTATCCTTCCCTGCGACCAGCTCTTACGGGAGATTCCTTTAAACCTCACCTTTAATGGAAATGGTGATGGGCTACCCGATGCTAATGGTACAGTCATAGGTTTTACAGTTGCAACACCGCACAGTGGTTCCAGATTATCTGAAGATAAACCAGTCTCCTATCTTGGCGTAAATGGATATGAACCAAGCAAAATCAATATAAACAATGAGAATCTAAGATTGACCGCCACAAAAGGCATTGCGACTTTAAAAGAAAATAATCAGGTGAATACACTTGGAGTAGCCCTACAGCAACTTAGCGCTAATTTTCAGATTGAGACAAAGATAATTCAAGTGACCATGCCGGCAAGTGGTGATCCCCAAGCTGGTATAAACTTTGGTTTTAATGAAAATTACTACGTGAAACTGGTAGTGCTCAATGGAAATTCCATTCAACTGAAAAGGGAAATAAACGGCGTCGCTGCTATCGGTCTGAACAACGATGCTACAATTACGGTTCAAAATCTGGATCTCACCGGCAAAGATGTAATTTTGCGTCTGCTTATTAACACAAACGCACAGACCATCACGGCCACATACGCTATAAAAGGGAATGATTTTATCACCTTAAGCGCTTCCGGTAAAGATGCGCTTGACTTGCCGTCGTCCTTAATAGCTGGACGCCAATCTCCTGTAGAAGTAGAAGGCGCCAGCCTGGCCGGTGTTTTTGCTTCTTACAATAAAGCTTCTACCGCATTTGATGCGACTTTTGATTACTTCAAGATCGGCGAGCCAACACTTGGTATAACCACGGCCGAAGAAACTTTAGAAAAAATCAAAGTTTATCCTAATCCTGTGCAGGATTATTTAAATATCAGCTTGCCAAAACAGACAAGTATCCAGGGGCTTTCTATCTATGATATGCAGGGCAGAATGGTAAATACATACCCTTCCGAAACTGTGCAGACTAGCGCAGGTTATCGCCTGAGCACCGGAAACCTTTCCGCAGGGGTTTATTTGGTGCAAATAAAACAGAGTAACGGAAATACGTCGCAGGTAAAATTTATTAAAACAAGGTAAAATTGACCAGTTTACCCTTAAAAATGGCATCTAAAAGCGTAATATCACCTGAATAAAAGGTTCCGTTTTTAAGGTATTTTGAAGCATTTTTAACCTAAAATAGCTGAATTTATTTATAAATCCAGCTCTTTTTCTGTTTGGTTGTTTTTGGCTAAAGCCAAAATTCTAATGGCGCAAATTATTCTAATCCTTTAATTTCACTTCCAGAAGCGTTGGTTTCTCGCCATTGGCCTCATTGGATATATAGAGTGTCCCATCTGGACTAAAGGTAATCCCCTCAGGTTGCAAAAATTTCCGTTTATCAAAAAGATGAATTTTTTTCAGCTGACCCTTCGCGTCAAAAATTAAAAGTTTGGGATTTGCGCCTTCCAGAATATAAAGATCTTTAGACTGCGGGTGTATTGCAATCGCCGAAGGTCGTACCGTTTTATACTTTTTCTTCCTTTCAAAATCTTTAAACGCCTTTAAATCCAAATCGATTTTTAGCATCGGTATTTTTTCGGCTTTTTTGGTTTCCAGTGAAAAAGTGTACACTCCTTTGTATGCGTCATCATTGGGATCGCGGTCTTTAGGCACGATGAGCAGCCTATTATTTGCAGCGTCTACAGTTATGGCCTCTACGTTACTTTTTTTCAAAAAAGTAAGTTCGTAGCTTTTCACTTCAGGTTTTTTGCTTCTATAATCGGTAATCTCATAAAGTTTGCCGTCGCTGCGCATCACGTAGGCAACGTTTCCGTTTACGGCTATATCTTCATAATCGCCGTGGCCGGCAAAATCTATTTCGTCAGTGATTTTATGCGTTTTGAGATCATAGATAAAAATAGTACCATCTTCATCTTCAATAGTCGCCATTTTATTGTTTTCTATCCACGCTATACCGGAAATCTCCTCAAGCACATCTGGCAATTCCCACTCTTTTTCTATGGAATAGGTGATGTTTTTGGGCGGTTCGTAAGGGACAAAATGACTTCTAAAAGCCAGAATAAGCAAAGTCGAAAGTATGAGCACTCCACCTATGATCCATATCTCTAATCGTTTCATTGTTTACATTTTCAATAGATTACTTGTAAGTACATCTCGGTCAAAACTGGCCTAATTTTAAAAAACAGTCTTTCTTAGGAGGAATCGAGTTCATTGTTAATACTAACGTATTCAAAAACATTCCCAAAAGCTAAAAGCTGAGTAAAAAGTTGGTTTTTAACTCATTTGACCGTTTATCAAAAAAGTCAGCGACAACTCTATTTGAAAGAAAGGTTTAAAAAGGCTTCCCAGTCTTTTTAAACCTTTCTTTTTTAGTCAAAAATGACCGTTTCTTAGTCAGTTTTTGGCTCCTTTAGACCATTTTGCTTCTTTTTCAATTTTAAAGAAAAAAGATCCTTTCTACGGTCATTTAAGTTATGAACGCTACCAAATTGATTGAGTTCCTTTAAAAGGTCAACATCTACATCTGCAACAAGGATCATTTCGGCATTAGGCGTGGCTTCCGCCTTTATACCATTAGTAGGAAACTGAAAATCGCAAGGTGTAAGTACCATACTTTGTGCAAACTGCACATCCATATTATGCACTTTTGGGATATTACCTATACTACCCGCAATGGCCACATAACATTCGTTCTCAACAGCCCTTGCCTGTGCACAAAGGCGCACGCGGCTATAGGCATTCTGCGTATCGGTAAGGAAGGGCACAAATAGAATATCCATCCCTTGATCTGCCAGTAAACGGCTCAATTCGGGGAATTCTACGTCATAACATATAAGTATACCTATTTTACCACAATCTGTATTGAAGGTCTTGAGCACATCACCACCGTTCATTCCCCACACTTTGGCTTCGTCTGGTGTTACATGCAGCTTATAGAACTTCTCAACCGTACCGTCGCGCTTGCATAAAAAACCTACGTTGTACAATTTCCCATCTTCCAAATAAGGCATACTGCCGGAGATGATATTGATATTGTAAGAGATGGAAAGTTCAGAGAATTTATCCCTGATCTGATCTGTATATTTTGCAAGTTCACGTATGGCATCTGCCTCAGAAAGGTGGTTGTAAGCGGCCATGAGCGGCGCATTGAAAAACTCTGGAAAAAGGACGAAATCTGAACGGTATCCTGATATCGTATCTATAAAATATTCGGCCTGTTCTATAAGTTCGTCAAGATTTTTATAGTTACGCATCTGCCATTGTACCAGCCCCAAGCGCACGACTGTTTTAGTCGCTATTGGATTTTTCTGCGGTTTCTGGTAATAGATATTGTCCCATTCCAGCAAAGCGGCGTATTCTTTTGATGCTTTATCACCTTCCAGATAATTGGTAATTACCCGCTTGACGTGAAAATCATTATTCAGCTGAAAATCGAGCACGGGATCACTGATTTCACAATTACGGACGTTCTCGATATATTCCTTAGGCGACATTTTATTCGCGTATTGGTGATAATTAGGCAATCTTCCGCCAAAAACGATACGCTCTAAGTTCATATTTTCGCAAAGTTCCTTACGATAATCGTAAAGTCTACGGCCTATGCGCATACCGCGGAATTCATGTGCAATGAAAATATCTATACCGTAAAGTACATTCCCTTTTGGCGTGTGGGTGCTAAAGGTTGCATCCCCAGTAATTTCGGCATAGGTGTGCTTGTCTGAAAATTTGTCATAATCTACAATTATTGACAGTGCGCAACCGGCAATTTCTCCATTTACCTTTACGACAACTTGGCCCTCAGGAAAGATGCGCGCCAGTTTTTGCAGTTCGCTTTTACTCCAATAAGGGTCAACAATAGTGGGATAAACCGCTATCATTATTTTTTTTAGCGCCTCAAAATCTTTGACTTTAAGGTATTCTATCTCTATTTTATCTATTTTATCAGCTTTATCTTTATCTACCGTTTGTTCTATCATGTTTTCTATCAAATTAACTTCTAAAAATTAAATCCAAAACCTAGCGAAACGCGCAAGCCTTCATCACCGTGAAAAAAGTTTACCGTTCCACTCAGCGCTTCTGCGCTATTTACCCAGAAACCTAGGCCATACGAGTCGTGCCACTGGTCTGAATCATCACTGGGAACCCATACACGCCCCAGATCGTAACCACCAAAAATCCCTATTTGCAAAGGAAACAACCGTGTGTGAAAAGTATTAAAAGCATAACGCAGATCTGCCGAACCTGCAACCGCACTTTTACCACTGAAACGGTCAAAACGGAAACCCCGCAGACCAGTACGCTGCCCCAATTGAGCCGATTGATAAAATTCATAATCATCACCAAAACGAAATTGAGATCTAAAAACGGACTTTAATACCAGTTTTCTGTCTTTGCTCAACGAATTATAAAAACCAATGCTAGGATCTAAAAACGCAAAACGCTTTGCTGTGTGTATTAGATTGTTAGTTACTCCAGTATGTATTTCAAAATTCATGCCCCTTGTGGGAACCTTATTATCTGCACTGTGATACTCATAATTGGCCTCCACACTTGCAAAAGTCTTAAACTCTCCGTGGTGAATGATATTGATGTCATTGATAAAACGCCCGTTATTATTATCTACATCTATACCTTGAAAACGCAATGTTCCCATAAAAGTACTTCCATAATCTGAATTTTTCACTAAACTTACTGATGCCTCTATCCTACTCATGCGGACACGGTTATAACTCATACCTAAATAGTCTTCATTATTGGCAGTTTCATTGCCAAAACCGAAGAAATTCTGGGTAAAATCCGGAGAGGTGTAGCGCGCCGTGGCTAGTAAATTCCAGGTTCTATAAACACTGGCAAATTCTCCTTCATAATTGATGTCAAGACCACCGGTCGCAAAGAAAAATTCTGCACTAAAACGATGCTGCTGGCTAAATGGGTTTCGCTGAAAGCCATTAATGGTATACACATCGCTCATTCCTAGACGTATGCCCTCGTCCGGATTATAGCCAAAAGTGGGCGTCAAAGTGTTAATACGTAAAATTTGCTTTCTCTAATCATACGTATTGTACTCGTACAAGTCTAAGAATCTAAAGTTGGCCCCGCCTTTTTCTACTACGTTATTGGGCAAGGTCTTATGGTCGTAAACCTTAATTTTTTTACCATTTTTAATGTCATAAGTATCATTGTCCTGTCCGCCAATAATCCTGATAAATATAGGATTCTTTCCTTCCCCTTTTACTTCATAGACGTCAGTATCATCTAGGCCGTAAAGCCATATCTCTTTGGTTTCTCCAGATTTAAAGGTCCTGTCTACCATTAAATCGGCTTTTTGGTCGTTTTTAATGCGCCACACTTTTACCTGCGTGGTATTATCACCTCGGGTTATTTCAAAAAAATCATCTTTATCTGTTCCGGTTATGGTCTGCTGATTAGAAAAATAATCATAGAACTCATTGGCTATATCCACCAGATTCTCCCTTCTTCCCTTTAATTTTTCCTTGATTTCGGCTATGGAAATCCCTGTATGAACCTCTGGCGGCAAGTCATTAAAGGCATCCTCAATAACGGCATCAGATAAATACTCTTTTATATAGTTTGCCTGTTCCACCCAATCTTCACGCGTTGCATTTCTTACGATGGCACGGTCTAACTTGATCCCCGCATTACTGAACCATTTAATATCATTGAGATTTTCACCGTATTCCTGAAATTGTTTGGCTGCGCCAAAAAGGGTGCGCACCACATCGAGCACGCTGCCGTCAAAATTGGTAAAAACCTGATCCCGGTCTCTGGGAATGGGAACAAAAACATGCTTGCCGTTTTTATCTTTATATTCGGCCCATTTCCACTGATCATTATCCCGATCCCAATCCCCAATGAGCATATCGAACATCCGGGCACGTATATATGCAGACTCATCAACTACATTTTCTTCATCCTCCCTCCGTTTTTCCAGTAGGTCATCTGTGCTTTCTATGTCATCAGCATAATTAAAGAGCGGACCATCAAATTCTTTTGTGGGACGTTCGACGACCATATACAGTTGGTCTCCATACTTCTCATTATATTCCTTTAGAGCAGGTTGTTTTGGCACATAAAATAATTTTGGCCAGGTATGCAAAACGTTTACCGCTTCGCTCATTTTTGGAATGGCAAAGGCGCCATAAGGATGCGACGAGGTATAAAAATCTGCTATTAGTTCTTCAGGTAGAGTCTCTGTTAATTCTTTCCTTTCTGCGTCATTCTCATTAAGGGTCAGGGTCTGTAAAAACTTTACCGCGTTTTTTCGCAGGGCGCGCATATTGTAATCCTTACCCTCTTTATCGCGTAAGCGTAAGGAAACCGTCTGAATCCCACCCCTGGGCCCTACTACTTCGAGACCACCATAAAGGGTGTCTAAAAGCGCCACCGGTGCGCTTACCTTTTTACCATAAACATCCCGGTATTGCTTCCCCCACAGAGATTCAAATAATGGGGTGGGTTTCGATTCACCGATGTTGTAAACCGAAGCTTCTACGGTTTTGGGAAATTGTGTAGTCATCATCGTTGTATCCACAACTGCTTTTGGGCCAAAAATTTCCTTTTCAAACAATAAGTTGGGCTCATCATCGCCCTGCGAACCATAATAACGGACGTATGAGGAGCCATCTTCAAAAACATCGAGCACCGCAAAACCCTGACCACCGTAGTTAAAAAGACCGTCATACCCTAAAGATGCATAACTCTCTTTAGAACCCGCACCAGAGACGATCTGATGTATAGCGTCATGCTCTATATATTGCAGCGTATGCTCGTGCCCTGAAGCAAAAATAATTCGGTTATCACCGGCAATATCTTTAAGGCGCTTCATGAGTTCGTTATATTTCTCATTAAAGCGGTCCTGTTTTGAAACACCGCCCTGCGTTCTGATTTCCGTGACGAGCGAAGCTAAAATAGGCAACGGAATCCGACTTTTTGAGGGATACAGATGCTTGGTAAATGCAAATTTACCACCGTGCACGCCATTGGTATACATGGGATGATGCATCGCAAAAACTATGGTTTTTTGCTGATTTTGCTTGATCTCATCTTCTACTTCCAGAAAAAACTGTTCCCTATTCGTGATAGCGCAGTTTGCATTAATGGTGGGGTTTTGATTCCAGTCTTCAAGATACCACTGCGTATCTATTATAATGAGATGCACATTATCGTTTACGTCATACGCTACTAGCGGACAGCCGTTGCGGGGCTGAAAAACCTCATCATCGTTAAATTTACTGTTGAGATAATCCTGCTGGCGTATCAGCCCTACCAACCCTTTATTGTACCAGTCGTGGTTACCGGGGATTATAAAGGTTTCCCCTGCAAAACCTTCGGTAGATTCATACTGCACATCAAGGCGGTGTTCTGAGATCTCACGGTACTTTTCTCCTTTTTCGGGCATGCCTTCGGGATAAATATTATCGCCCAGAAATATGGTATAATCGCCCTTTGCACCATTTTCCTTTAAATAATTGCTAAAGGTGCGCAGCGCAATGGTGCTTTCGCCAGCACTGGACAAACCTGCGTCACCAATGAGATAAAAAGTCTTGTCAATTTTTTTTGTGGAAGGAAAGGGTTCTTGTAAAACACCTTCTCTGTATTGAGCATCAAAAGTTGCACAGGAAGAAAGGAACAGTAGTGCAAATACTGTTAGAAGTATGTTATTTTTTAGCATCTAAAATCGATTGCGTATTTTTTTTGTACTTTTCATCTGTAATTATATATATCATGGCTGAAGTCGTTGAAAAGAAATCTGAAGAAAAGCAAGAAAACGAGCTTTTTTCCTCAGCGTTAGAACAGGATACCCAAAAATTTGTTTTACGGTTATTCAAAGAAAAATTACCCAACACGTATCTCTACCACAACTATAACCACACCGTTCGAGTGGTCAAAAGTACTAAAGAAATTGCTCAGAATTCTGAAATAATTGTTAAACAGGAAGAAGCGCTTGTTCTGGCGGCTTGGTTACACGACACGGGATATACTAAGCAGCGCGAGGGTCATGAAGAGATAAGTGTACAGATAGCCAGAGATTACCTAGAAGAACAAAAGGTAGATAAAGAGACCATAAAACTCGTGGAAAATTTAATTCTCTCCACAAAAATGGATCGCGCGCCCAAAACCGATTTAGAGCGGATAATTAAAGATGCAGATTCTTCCCATTTTGCAAAGGATTATTTCAGTGAAACCAGTGAATTTTTAAGACAGGAATTTAAATTAACTGAAGTTGCTGAATACAGCGTATCAGAATGGCGTGATAAAAATGTAGAGATGTTCACCAAAAAACATCATTTCTATACCGATTATGCCGCCCAGCACTGGAAATTGCAAAAGGATACCAATCTTATAGCTATATTAAAAAAGCAGAAAAAGCAGAAAAGAAAATACGAAAAAGAAGAGGTTAAGGCGAAGCTGAAAGTCAAGTATAAAGACCAGAGTCCAGATCGTGGAGTGCAGACATTATACAGAACAACACTGCGCAACCATATTAAACTGAGTGATATTGCAGATACTAAAGCAAACATATTGCTTTCGGTAAATGCGATTATTATATCACTGTCGCTTTCTAACGTCATACCGAAACTTGATGCGCCCAGTAACCGTCACCTGATGATCCCTACGCTCATACTGGTGCTTTTTAGCGTAGCTTCAATCATTCTATCTATACTTTCTACACGACCTAATGTGACCAGTGGGGAATTTACCAGGGAACAAGTAAAGAAAAAGCAGGTCAATATCCTGTTTTTTGGTAATTTTCATAAAATGCCCTATGACCAGTATTTATGGGCTATGAATGAGATTATTTATGACAAGGACTACATCTACGAAGCACTGACTAAAGATTTATGGCTCCTAGGCGTCGTTTTGAACAAAAAGTATATGTTGCTAAGAAAAACCTATACCGTTTTTATGGTGGGTATAATTATTTCAGTAATTGCTTTTATAGTGGCTTTCTGGTTAATCTAAAACTTCCATAAGATCAGCATAGGTTATAGAATCTCCTTCATTTTTTCTAGGTAAGCTATGTGAATAAAGTATATTTATACGAATTGCCTTGAGGCCCACTACACCTTGTACATCTTCTAGTTCAAAATATTCAACCTCGCTGCCCAGATAATTTTTACCTTGTAGGTATTTTATATATCGTGCATATTCCCTGGCATCTTTGTCCTGAGAATAGATAATTGCTATTTTCCCTTTTTGAGTGATACGCTGGTCACTTCCCTTAACATGTGCTTTATCTATACGTTTTTTTACTACTTCATAACGGGCATTGTAGGTGCCATCTATGTCAAATTTCTTTTCATCCATTCTATATTTAATAGATAGGGTATTGCTAAAAACAAGAATCATGGAGGCCGCATCCAGTTGAAGGCTTGCATGTTCTTGCTCATGATAAAAATGGTTTTCCATCTCGCACATGGTACGCAGTTGCCATAACCTTAAATTATACAGATAAACCATATTGAAACGCTCTTCTTTTGTCAAAGAGGCACCTATATAAATATTATGGTCAACACCGTCTGTTTTATAGCGCTCAAAATAATGTGGATAAATTTGCTGTGCATCTTTCTGTTTCAGATCTAAAAATGCAGCCATTTTCTGGTTTATAAGAAGTACGATGTCATCATAATCTTTGCGATGATCATAGACGACACCAGTTTCAATGTTTATGGCTGATTTATAGTTGGCAATGGCATTTTGTAAAGAAGGTATTTTATCATCTAGATGATCCAGTAAGGGATTGATTTCATTTTGCAAAAGGTCAAAAATTTCAGATTCACTTCCTGCATCCAACCCATCTTTAATTGCTAAACTAAACTCTTCGATCCTAAATTTTATCTGCTCATAGATAAGCATGGGTTTATGTTCAAGCGCTTTTTCAAGGATACTATCCACCATTCTCAGTTGTACTGTAATATCCTTTTGTATCGCCGTATTACGCGCTTCAGAGGAGCCTACAATATCTATCTGGCCATAGAGCGGGTACACATCTTTTAGTGTTATATCCTTAAAAGAATGAAATTTACCCGCGTCTTGATTACGAATGTATCGCTCAGCTTCTTCCTCAAAAATCCATAAAACACTGGGATGAATGCTGGTATATTCAGATTGAATTACAGCCTTGATCCTGTTCTCTTTCTCAAAACGTTTACGCTCTACAGTAGATACAATGTAAGGTATTATATCATCCAACTTCATGGCGTTAATACTATTGAGTTCATTAGCGTGTGGAGAAACCACTTCAAGAACCGCAAGTAGGTTATTACCTTTTGCCACTGGAGCGAGAATGCAACTTTTTACGCCTTGGCTTAGTAGATTCTCGGCCAGCATATTATGATCTGTATCTTCCGCATATTGTTCTACATCTGTGATCACAAAATACTTGTTATCTTTTACCAGTGCACCATAAGCGTCCATGCATAAAGCTGTTGCACAGTCCTTATGAGTTTTAGTATCCAGTATATAACTATGTGCGAAAGACTTATCCATCTGAAAAAGATCTTTATTTTGAGGATCAAATTCGGCAAAGCCTATTCGCAGATCATTATTATTGAACAAAGACCTAAAAATTTCTTCAAATTTTGAATAGTTATCGTCTGTATCAAGTTCTTTGCTAAAAAGCAATGTGGTTTTGAGATCAGAAATTGCATCTTCTATCGTAACATCAGTGAGATTTAAAATCACCATACCACGCAAAATCCAGCTATCATTAGGGAAATACGTTCTCCATAATGCTATATTATCCACATTCTGGATAAGTTCTTCTGCAATGCTTTCGGTAATTTCTACCGCATTTTCTTTGGGCTCCAGGGTAACAAAATCGGCGTTTATAGCCATGCGATAGTGACGCATCATTCCATTTTTGTCAGGAATATCAGCAAAAAGCGGTTTTGAAAAGTCAAAATTATATTTATAATGTTCATTGAGTATAATAATACAGATAAAAATATACCTAGTCTGATCATCCATATTGCGAGCAGTCAGTAAGTATTCTGGACCGGCATCTTTCAATAGTTTCTCAAAACGCGCAGTAGGATTAAAAATGGTGGTGCTAAAGGGAATTGATGCCGCTTTTATTTCATTTTTGGTAAGCACTTCAGGAAAAACACTTTCCAGAATGGTGTGAATTTCCTCTTTATAGTTCTCCACTTCTTCAACCTTAGAAAGTCCATCCCACAATTCGGGAAAGCCCTTTGCATACTCTAGAATGGTTTTTATATAATTCTTAGATATTGCACTAGAACTACCATCAATCCTTTCTTCCAATTTCTGTAGTACTGGAGCAAGACTAAAACGAATGTCTACCGGAAAATCCTTTATATCTGCCATATCTAAAAATATGATTCTATTAAAATTAATTAAAAGAAATT
>Ga0314774_1000476_pt1 | contig 32337 bp, 24 predicted proteins | sample MetaGCBIA2018_FD_204515 | JGI IMG/M metagenome (GOLD analysis project Ga0314774, IMG submission 204515) | Cryopeg brine microbial communities from Beaufort Sea near Barrow, Alaska, United States - CBIA 2018 | ecosystem: Environmental > Aquatic > Marine > Coastal | place: USA: Alaska | collected... | reverse complement strand
TATTCTCATCTAATATGGTTGTATTTAGGACATAATCTTTTCCATCAGGACTTTTACATTCGAGGCGTCGTATAATTATTTCTTGTGCTTCCTCATTTTTCTCCACCCAATTGGAGCGTTTTTTAGGTGTTTTTACTCTGATTATTTCGTCCCCCTTACCTAGAACTTTGATGACCTCATAATTTCTTTTACGTTTGGCAGGCATCAATAATTCAACTCCCTTTCGTTTACATTTAGCGATTACTTCAAAACAATTGTATAAATCATCTGCTAAAACTAAAGATTTGACTGGGAGTTCATCGATCATGTCATGAAACAATGCTAACTCGCTTGAGTGCCTATTTTTTAATATAAAGCTATACAATTGTCCGGTCCCTCTTTCAGTAATTACTTCTAATAATGCCTGAGGGTATTCACCACTACCTTTTGCTTTTTCTTTCACTTCGAATTCAGCTTTTATACTTTCTGTGTCTTGCAATTGCAGATACGTGCCATCAGCAATTAGGACGCGATAACCATGAAAATGCGAATACTTGTTATTTACATTATTCAATCGGCTTTTATCAAATAGCTCTTCTGTTAGACTGATTGGCAGTCTGCTGCGTGCTTTGCTGTATGCCGCGGTGTTGTGAGATATATTTTTATCCAAACTTTTAGGCAGGCGTGCAATATAGTTTTTCGGTCTACCAGCGCTTTTCTTAACAGATTGTTGGTCAGATAGTGATTGCAAAGCCATAATAGACTCCAACTCTTTCTTAGTATCAAGCTTATTTTGCTGATGAATAAAGTAATATAAATCAACCGCATTTTGAAGGGATTTATCTTGTTGGACAGCTGATAAAACCATTGTTAATAGTGTGTTTTGAGGAGTAAAAACGCGATCTCTGCTCTTGTCTCCATCTGCCTTATCAATATTGAGTTCTGGAAACTCATTTCCTAAAACTCCAATAATGTTACCCTTAATACATTCTTGTATTTTGGTACTTATAGCTAACGATCTGTTTAGTTTCATATTCTTTTAGTAACTTTGAGTCCACTAAAATAGTGATAATTATGTTAAGTTAGCGCCATTACCTTTGGAGGGGGATAAAGGGGGAGGATTAACCATTAATAAAAGCTTCCTTATGCTTCAAATAGCTCATCGATTTCTCAACCATGTCTTTCGAACCTGCATAGTATCCGCATCTTTGGTGCAATTCTGTTGGTTCTATATCTAAAATTCTTTGGTGACCATCGGTTGATAATCCTCCTGCTTGTTCAGCGATAAATGCCAACGGATTACATTCGTACAACAATCTCAAACGACCTTCAGGCCAGTTGTTTGTCGTTGGGTAAATATAAACACCACCTTTTAATAAGTTACGGTGAAAATCAGCTACTAATGAACCAATATATCTTCCTGAATAAGGTCTTCCTGTTGCAGCATCATCTTCACGACAATATTGGACATATTCTTTTACTCCTGGATCACAACGGTCTAAATTTCCTTCGTTGATAGAATAAATTCTTCCTGTATCTGGAGATTTAATGTTTGGATGAGACAAGCAAAACTCTCCAATTGATGGATCTAAAGTAAAGCCATTCACACCGTTTCCAGTTGAATAAACCAACATTGTAGAAGAACCAAACAATACATATCCTGCCGCTACTTGGTCAGCTCCCTTTTGTAAGAAATCTTCCAAAACTGCTGGTGTTCCAGGCTCAGAAATTCTTCTATAAATTGAGAAAATTGTTCCAATAGAAACATTTACATCAATATTTGAAGAACCATCTAATGGATCAAATAAGACTACGTATTTACCATTTATTGAATTTTCATCTTCGAAAGCGACGAAATCATCATTTTCTTCTGAAGCAATTCCACAAACTTCACCTCCAGATTTAAAAGCTCGAATAAAAGCTTCGTCTGCAATTACATCTAATTTTTGTTGTTCTTCTCCTTGAATATTCGTTTCACCTTTGGCTCCCAAAATATCAACAAGTCCAGCTCTATTTACATCGCGATTCACAATTTTTGAAGCAACTGCGATGTCACTTAATAGGTTGGTAAGCTCTCCGGTTGCATAAGCAAAATCCTTTTGACGCTCTAAAACAAAATCATTCAGTGTGGTAATCTTCGACATAATACTTTATTTATTTTGCAAATATCGTGATTTGTAATGACATCTCAACTAAGAATCGTAAAAAGGGTCTTGAAATCATATCAAAGATGTCTAAAATTCGCTTATTTTTGAGACATGGAAATTCTTGAAAAATTCAAACATACTTTCGAACCAAAACTTTTGGAGGAATTTAAAAGTGTCGCTAAAGAAGTATCAGTTAAAGCTGGTGACGTAATTTTAGACTATGGTCAAATCGTAAGAAGCATGCCTATAATCGCTTCCGGAACTGTTAAAGTTTCTCGAATGGATGATCAAGGAAGAGAAATCTTACTTTATTATGTGAATGCTAAAGAAAGTTGTGCGATGACTTTCACTTGTTGTATGGAGCAATTTCCTAGTGAAATAAAAGCAATTGCAGAAGATGATGTTGTAATGCTCACTGTTCCGATTACGGTAATGGATGATTGGCTGATGAAATATTCTTCTTGGAAAAGCTTTGTGATGGGAACAATTCGAGATCGTTTCAATGAAATGTTGAATACGATTGATCAAATTGCATTTCAAAAATTAGATGAACGTCTTAAATATTACTTGCAACAAAAAGCAAAACATACAGGATCAAAATTATTGAATTTATCACACGAAGAAATCGCGAGAGATTTGGCGACTTCGAGAGTTGTGATTTCAAGATTATTGAAGAAATTGGAAAACGATGATTTACTCTTATTGTACCGCAATCAGATTAAATTGTTGAATGCTTTTGAAATAGAGGAAAAGTAATTTTTAATGGTTAATTATTAATGGTTAACGCGAGCAGAATTCGTAATTCGTAATTTTATAATTCGTAATTAATTTATGATTAGTGTAGAAAACATATCAAAGTACTTTAATCGAGAAACGATTTTGCATGATATTTCATTTTCGTTGGAAAAAGGTGAGATTTTAGGTCTTTTAGGCCCAAATGGAGCTGGAAAAACAACTTTAATGCGAATTATCAACCAAATCATCTCTGCTGACAAAGGCTATGTTTCCTATGGTGGTGATTTGATCAAAGAAAAACATTTAATCAATATCGGTTACCTTCCTGAAGAAAGAGGATTGTATCAATCTATGTCGGTTGAAAAACAAATACTTTTTCTTGGAAAGCTGAGAGGTTTATCTTCAACAGAAGCCAAAGAACAAATGGAATATTGGTTAAAAAGATTCGGAATTCAAGCATGGAGAAAAAAGAGAATTGAAGAACTTTCTAAAGGAATGGCACAAAAAGTTCAATTTATTTGCACCGTTCTTCATGAGCCTGATGTGTTAATTCTCGATGAACCTTTTAGCGGATTTGATCCAATAAATATTGAACTGATTAGAAAAGAATTACTGAATTTCAAAAAGAAAGGAAAGTCGATTATCATTTCTACGCACAACATGAATAATGTAGAAGAAATTTGTGACCGAGCAATTTTAATTAATGAAGGTCACATGGTTTTGCAAGGAACTATTCACGATTTACGTCAACAATTCAAGGAAGACTTATTCAAAATATCTTTCACTGGAAATATGATTTCTTTTGCAAATGCACTTTGGACGGGTTATGAAATTATAGACAAGGAAGTTCACAGTGAAGATTCTTTTACCATTTATTTAAAAATGCGAGAAGGAAATAAAATCAATGATTTACTGAATGCCGTTATTGGCCAAGTAAATATAACTGGCGTTGAAGAAGTTTTGCCAAGCATGGAAAATGTTTTTGTAAAATCTATTAACGCTCAAAACGAAATCCTCAGTGAATAAAATTATTTTAATAGCACAAAGAGAAATCGCTGAACGATTCCAAAATCGATCTTTCAAATGGTTGATGTTCCTTGGGCCGTTGGCTGTTTTGGGGTTAGTTTATTTGTTCCTTTCCACAACAACTTCCACAAATAAAGATTGGAAGATTTTGATGATGGATAAAAAGGAAGTTTTTGACGGAAAATTAGCGACCAATCCACCTTCCAATTTAGAATTCGACTTCATCAATGCTTTTATTGATTATGAAGATTTCGCATACCAAGAAAAGTATCAAGATTATGACATTTCTGTTTGGATCAATGAGAAAATTGTAAGTAACAAAAAAGTAATCATCTCCTACAGAGAAAGACCTCCAGAAAACATTCAACGTCAAATTATTTATTTGGTTGAACGCAGAATGGAAGAAATTATGGTGGATCAATTTACTGAATTATCGGTGAGTAAATTTCGAGAAATCAAGCAATCTTTAAACTTCAGCTTTAAGGATGTTTACGATCCTAAAAACGAGAAATCTACGACAGCAAGTTGGGTTGGATTTAGCTTTGGAACGTTGATTATTCTCTTCGTCTTTATGTTTGGAATGACAATATTGAGAAGTGTTTCAAGAGAAAAATCCAATAGAATTGTTGAAGTTTTATTGTCAAGTGTAAATCCTAGACAATTACTCACTGGAAAAATATTAGGAGTTGGATTCTCAGCATTAGTCCAATTTACCGTTTGGGCAGTTATAGTTGGAACAGGATTATATTTATTCCGCCTGACGCTATTCCCAGATATGTTTAGTGCTGGATTTGTTGCAGATGAAGTGGCAAAAACAGATTTTAGTTATGAATTGGCAAATCAAAGTCCATTTGTAGAATTAATTTACAATCAAATTCAATACATGAACATGCTGATTTTCTTCGGATTGTTCTTTATCGGTGGTTATTTATTCTACGGTTCATTCTTCGCTATGATTGGTTCTTCGATGGGCTCAGAATCGGATGGACAGCAATTTATTATTCCATTGACATTGCTTTTATTCTCAGCGATTTTATCAGGCTATTATGTGGTTTATTATCCATCTACAACGTTAAGCACATGGCTAGGATTTATTCCATTCACCTCGCCAATGGTGATGATGGTAGAGTTGTCCAATGGTTTTGCAGATGGAAGCGCATGGAAATTAATTCTATCCATAATTATACTTTTCGGTTCTGCATTTCTAATGATGATTATTGCAGGAAGAATCTACAAAAACGGAATTCTTCGCTTTAACCACAGATTGAAATTAAGAATGTTAATTAAATGGACTAAAAAATAACCAATGAGAGGCGCAGTCATAGATTTAGGAACAAACACCTTTGGACTCATCGTCTTTGAAACGAAAGCAGACAAAACAGAGATTTTAATTACCGACAAATCATTTGTGAATTTAGGTGAAGGTGGAATAAATTCAAATATCCTTACTCCACCAGCAATGGAACGCGCCTACTTTGCAATCGATCATTTCGTTGAAACCTGTCGATCTTTTGGTGTTTATCCAGATAAAATTCATGGATTTGGAACCTCCGCACTTCGTGACGCAACGAACGCGAAAGAATTCCTTGATAAAATTGAAAAATTACATCAATTAAAAATCAGACTGATCAACGGTAAAAAAGAAGCAGAACTTGTTTATGCAGGTGTGAGTAGCATTCATCCATTTTCGGAAGAATCTTCTTGCATTATGGATATTGGAGGAGGAAGTACAGAGTTTACGGTTACAAAATCCGACATAGTTCAAGAACAAAACAGTTTCAATATTGGAATTTCAAGAATTACACAATTATTTGAACTTTCTGATCCATTGACAAAAGATGATATAAATCGAATTGAAATCTTCCTAGAATATCAAACCAAAAGTTACTTCGAAACCCTTTCTGTTGATAGTTTAATTGGAGCAGCAGGAAGCTTTGAAACCTTCTTCAGCATGATTAATGAAACAGCATCTTACGACAACAATACAACCCATTTATTACCTTTCGACAAGTTAAAAACCATTTTAGATGAATTAATTCATTCGACCCGAGCAGAAAGAGATGCAAATTATTGGATCATAGATTACAGAAAAGAAATGATCAACGTAGCGGCATTAAAAACCAAATGGGTCTTAGACTTTGTTGGAGCTACAAGTTGTTACTTCTCTCCTTCGGGGTTGAAAGAAGGGATTATTGCTACGGCATTTAAGAAGAGGTGAAAGAATGACGCAAAGTTACGCGGAGGCGCAAAGATACGCAGAGAAAAAAAAGAGAACAGAAGAGAAAAAAGAAGTTGCTTTTATGTTGCCTTCGACAGGCTAGTCAACGATACCAGCGGATCCAATATTAAAAACTTAACCGCAAACACGGAAAGAAATCGCAAAGTTCACAGAGTAAAAAGAGTTGTTATTATGTTGCCTTCGACAAGCTAGTCAACGATGCCAGCGAATCCAACATTAAAAATTTAACCGCGCGGAAAGAAATCGCAAAGTTCGCAAAGGTTATAATTTTTTTAAAGCTACCGCGAGATTACATTAATCTCCGAAACGATGCTTTCGGTAACTAGCTTGTCAAAGGTATGGATTATTCCTTCAAAAACTTTCCATTATACATCCTTCCGCTCTCGCCTTGCAATCAAACAACATAAATTCCTTTATTCAATTTTTCTACATCTATTTGATTGATAGATTGACCATTCTTTTCAATAATCAATTCCCCTAAACAATTATGAGCTAACCCAATTTTTGAATTAGAGTTTTCAGTAACAAGGCGCAATTGTTTTGGAAATCCAAGGAGTTGACAATTGTCAATGACTGCTTTCCAAAACATTTTCAACGCAGGTAATGGAATTTCTAAACAAAAATCATCGTATTTCCGCTCCGACTTCCATACCCTCACCCGGTGCAATAAAACTCAAATTCCCTAACTTATCTTCCGCCATTAAAATCATTCCGTTGGAAACTACTCCACGTAATTTTCTTGGCGGTAGATTCATCAAAACAGAAACTTTCTTTCCAACGATTTCTTCTATATCAAACTGTTCTGCAATTCCAGAAACGATTGTTCTTTGGTCTAATCCGGTGTCGACAAGTAATTCCAATAATTTATCCGCTTTCTTTACTTTTTTAGCTGAAAGAATTTTTCCTACGCGAATATCCATTTTCAAAAATTCATCAAATTCGATGTCTTCTTTTTGAGGTGCTGTAGGCTTTTCCTCTGCTTCTACTTCTTTTGCAGATTCATTGTCTTTTTGTGAAGCTATTAAAATTGCTTTTTCGTTCTCCACAAACTCATCATCTATCTTTTGGAATAGAATTGAAGGTGGATTCGTTTTCGTTCCAGCAGAAAGTAAATTAATTGATCCCGCTTGTGCCCAATTGAAAGTTTCCATGTTGAGGAATTTTCTCATTTTCGCTGCAGTTGCTGGAATAAATGGATCAAAAAGTATTGCCAAATTCGCTGTAATCTGCAATGCAATGTGTAAAATCGTTTCTACACGCTTTGGATCCGTTTTAACTACTTTCCAAGGTTCAGTTTCCGCTAAGTAACGGTTACCAATTCTTGCCAAGCCCATTACTTCTCCTTGTGCTTCTCTGATTTTATAATTGTATAATAATTCTTCAACCTTCGCTGGAATCTCTTTAATCGCATCAATTACTTTTTGATCTTCTGCTGTTAATTCTCCTAAGGCTGGAACAGCTCCGTCGTAATATTTGTTGTTCAAAACCAATGCACGGTTCACAAAGTTTCCAAGCACATCCGCTAATTCGTTATTTACACGCGATTGGAAATCCAACCAAGTAAATTCACTGTCTTTGCTTTCTGGTGCAATTGATGTCAATGTATATTTCAATTCATCCACTTTTTCAGGATGTCTTTCAAGGTATTCGTGTAACCAAACCGCCCAATTTCTAGAAGTTGAAAACTTAGCACCTTCAAGGTTTAGGAATTCTGACGCTGGAACGTTATCTGGCAATATAAATTCGCCATGTTCTTTTAATAGAATGGGGAAAATAACGGCATGAAAAACGATATTGTCTTTTCCGATAAAGTGAACCAGTTTACGGTCACCTGTCCAGTAGTCTTTCCAATCTTTACCTACAGATTTCGCCCAATCTTTTGTTGCAGAAATGTATCCAATTGGTGCATCTAGCCAAACATAGAGTACTTTTCCGTCAGCTCCTTCAACTGGAACAGGAATTCCCCAGTCTAAATCTCTGGTCATTGCACGCGGATGTAAACCACCATCGATCCAACTCAAACATTGTCCGTTCACTTGGTTTCTCCATTTCTTAGGATCATGTTGTTGAACTCCGTCCAGTGTTCCTTCTTTAATCCATTCTCTCAACCAATCTTCATGGCGCTCCATTGGCAAAAACCAGTGAGAAGTTTCTCTTAAAACTGGAGTTTTTCCACTTAAAGTCGAAACAGGATTAATCAAATCTGTTGGACTCAAAGCACTACCACATTTCTCACACTGATCTCCATAAGCCTCAGCATATCCACATTTTGGACATTCACCACTAATGTAGCGATCAGCTAAAAACTGCTCGTGGTCTTGATCGTAATATTGTTCGGTTGTTTTTTGTGTAAAAGCACCTTTCTTATCTAAAACCTTAAAGAAATCTTGTGCTGTTTCTTTATGTGTTTCAGCTGTTGTACGGTGAAAAATGTCGAATTTAATGTCGAATTTCTTAAAAGCATTTCCAATGATATCATGGTATTTATCCACGATCTCTTGAGGTGAAATCCCTTCTTTTTTTGCTCGTAAAGTAATTGCAGCTCCGTGCTCATCGCTACCACTAATAAACGCTACATCATGTTCTTTGTGTCTTAAGAATCTCACAAAAATATCAGCAGGTAAATAAACTCCTGCAACGTGTCCAAGATGTAAAGGTCCATTTGCATAAGGTAGTGCGGCTGTTACGGTATATTGCTTTTTCTCCATCGATTCGAATTTTTTCTAAATGCAAAGATAGTTATTCAATTACGAATTGTTTAATTACGAATTACGAATTTTCACTTATCCGCCAATAGTCTAAAAACTTGAGATACGAATGATGTAATGTTGAATTAAAAACGGCTCTCTTAATACAAGGTGAATTTAGAATAAACAAACTTCTTTAAAAAAAAGACTCCTCATTCGTTTCCATTTTTGAATTCGTAATTATTTTAATTCGTAATTATTTAGTCCGTATTTCTTCCCTTTATCCAAAGCTGGAACACCGTTAATTAACCATTCTGGTGCTGGTTTTCCTTGTAAATAGTAATCAAAGAACTGACGCATTCGAATACTTAAGTCCATGCGGTTTGCGTTTTTCATCAAATTATGCTCGTCTCCGTTATAATTCAGCATCCAAACTGGTTTGTTCAATCGTTTCATTCCAGTAAACATTTCAATTCCTTGGTACCATGGAACCGCTCCGTCACCGTCATTGTGCATAATTAGTAAAGGTGTTGTGATATTCGGAATTCCAAATAAAGGGGAATTTTCAATATATAATTCTGGCGCTTCCCAAATGGTTTTACCAATTCTACTTTGTGTATGCTCATATTGAAATGCACGGCTATAACCGCTTCCCCAACGAATTCCTCCGTAGGCAGAAAACATATTACTTACAGGCGCTCCAGCCATTGCGGCAGCATATCTTTCCGTCATTGTAATTAATTGTGCAGTTTGATAACCACCCCAAGACTGACCTTGAAGTCCCATTCTTGTGCTGTCCACATTTGGATACATTTCGAGAACTTTATCCGTTCCACTCATGATGCTATTGTATGCGCCTCTTGCTGGATAACCCGGCTCATATCTAATGTCTGGAATAAATACCAAATATCCTGCAGAAGCATATTCCGTAGCGAAAATAATAGAAGCTGTTGGCCTAGGAATATAGTGATAGTTCTTTTTATCGCTGTACATTTCATAGAAATAAACCATCAAAGGATAAGATTTTGTAGAATCAAAGTCTTCAGGTTTGTACAATAATCCTTTTAACTTTTCTCCGTTGTAAGACTCCCATTCCATTTGCTCCACTGTTACCCAGTTGTATTCTGACTGTTGTGGGTTCGTTTTAGAAATCTTCTGTGTATTTTCAAATTTAGAATTTGTTAAATACACCTCTGGATAATCTTCAATCGACATTTGACGGAAAATCAACTTGTCTCCATTACTTGCTTTTTCTATTGAAGTAATTTTGTGATCCGTTTCAAACCATTTTACCAAATGTGGACTTAATCTATCATCAACATAAGTATAAATATATTCATTCATTGATTCTTGATCTATACCTATTATATAGGAATCGGATAAATTCATGAATGTACTATCATAATCTAATTGTTTCAAACGATAAATCATGTTTATTGGATTACCTTCTTTCTTTGTAATTGGTGTCAAAACTGATGTCACATAATTATATGTCCAAATATCAAATTCAGAATATAAAACTATTTCATCGTTGCTTAAATAACCTGGCGAACCTTCTGGATTCGCTTCGAATGGCATTCCATTAATATCACTTTTCCATTTGATAGGATCTTTGATAAAGCAAGTCAAGCAATTTTCAACTTTCGTTTCTACATCTAAGTAATAGTAATTGTTTTCAGCACTATTAAAGTAAGTGAAGCGAGATCCATTTGGATTTAATCCTATACTGTAATCGATATTTGCTTTAATCAATTCGTTTTTTCCAGTTTTCACATTCACTCTGTAGAAATCATCTGGCCAAGGATACCTCCAATTATTAGCATAAGCATATTGCTCATTTGATACACCCATTGCATAATCGCTATTCCCTTGATCCAATATCCTAACCGATAGAGTATCCGATTCCAATTGTAAAAGGATATTTTCTTTCAGGTGTAAAACCGTTAATAAGTTTTCATTTTGATCACGTTTTAATTCATTCAATTGCTGTGGCTGCAAACGATTATTTTTATAATGCCATACATCTAGAACAGCTTTCTCATTGTCTAGCAAAGTATCTTTTTCTTCCTTAATAGGCATAGTTCTTAATCCAAAAAAAAGTTTTGACTCATCTAAAGAGAAATATACTCTTCCTTTGGGCGCTGCCGTAAGACCATCTGGCAAATCAGAACGTCCATCTGTAACCAAAATTTCTGGTAATTCACTGTGTAATGACCATTGATAAACATCATAACTGCGCAGTGCTTTTGAAGTATCGGTTGAAGCCATAAAGACAAATTCATTTCCTTTATCACTGAATCCATAATTCCCCAACTCTGTAAATTGAGTCGACAACTTTTTTACCTTTTGATTAGCAAAATCGTATAATTGAACAGTTGAAAGCTCATCACCTCCTTTTTTAATCACTTTTACAAAAAACAAATGCGTTCCTTGGTCATTAAATTTAAAATCAGTTACATTTTCTATTTTTTTACTTTCACCTGTTTCTGCATTCAACAAGAATAATGTATTTCCTTCTTTGTTTGTTTCAATTTCTTTTTTGCTCCTAAACCAGCGTTTCTTTTTCTTTGGTTTATTCTTTTTGATATCCTTTATAGTATAAGCGAGAATATTTCCTTTTTTAGCGATAGCGTAATCCACAAGATTCGAAACTTTCACTAAACTATCTTTCTTAGTAAAATAAATCCCTAAGGTATCCTTAACCCATTTATCTTTTTCAATATCATTAAGCTTCATATAACGCAATGTGTCGAAACCTGCATCAATTGAAAACGCAACAATTTTCTCATTATCACTAAATACAGCATTTTTACCTTTAGCGAATTCAATTCTGGTTTTACTCTTTGCAGTATATACAATGATTTTACCATCCCCACGGTGCGGATTAATTTCATAAGTCACATAGCTTCCTAAAGAAGATACGCTTTGATTTTTTAAAGAATTCCAACTATTATATGCTGTATGGTCAATGATTTTCTTTTGCGCAAAAACGCTTGTTACACTAACAAATAGGAGAATTAGAGAAATGAATAATTTCTGAATAGAGATCATAAAATTTTAATTTTTGTTAAAATGTGGCTATAAATACATTTTTGGACGAAAATATACATTTTTTAACTTAATTAAGCCCCATTTCATTATTTAGATTCCTAAAAATTATGTATATTTGTTAAAAATTAAAAGATAATATTATGAAAAAGATTTACGTAATGGCAGCTTTTTTAGGGGCAACGTCATTTGCTTTTAACCAAAAAGCAATGAACAGTCCTTTACCAACAAAAGCACAAAATTCAAAAGCTATAGCTCAAACAGGTAATGTAGAGAAAGCTCTTGGAGCGTCTTTATACACTAACGATTTCAGTACAGTTACTGATTGGACAGTGGGGACAGATGAAATCCAAGGTAGCTGGGTTCTTGGTGTTGCGGCTGATTTGCCAAATGCACCTCAGTACTATGCAGCAATTAATTCAACGACTAAAGCAAACGGTTTTGCATTCTTTGAAGGAGTTCAGCATTTATTAAATGATCCAAATCCACCAGTAGCGAATCAAAACGCGTGGGTAGAGATGACGACATCAATTGATTTATCAGGTGAAAGTTTCGTTACTTTTACATTCCAACAACGTTATAGATCATTCAACTCTGACATTACTTATGTTGAAGTAAGTTTAGATGGTGGTGTAACTTGGGAACAAGAAATCGATGTTAATGATGGTGTTATTGAAGCGGGAGCTCCAAACATTTCAGTTGATTTTGCTGTAAACAATTCTTCTACAGTTAAATTTAGATTTAGATGGAACAGTATGTCAGCTAATGCTGGTTATGCTTGGCAAGTTGATGATGTTGAGATTTTCGCATTGTCTGATAACGATGTTGAGATAACTGCAAATTACAAAGGAACGGACGGTATGTATTACCACCAAATTCCTTTAGCTCAAGCTTCTCCTATTGCTTTCGAAGCAGATGTAAAAGGTAAAGGTATTGCTGCACAAACTAACGTTAAACTTCAAGTTTCACAAGTTGGTGGTGCTTATGTAGGAACATCTCAAGCAGTTTCTTTAGACTATGGTATCGCAGACACATTAAAAGTAACTCCACCATTTACTCCAAATGCTATTGGAGCATATGAAATGGAATTTGAATTACTTAATGATGCTACTGATGATATGCCAACTAACAACATGATTGCTAATTATGAATTCGAAGTTGGACAAAATATCTATGCACGTGATAACGGTATCGTAAACAGTCAAGTTGATGGTTTAGGATATACTACACCTTTAACTGTAGAGCCTGGTGTTTTATATAAAGTTTTTGCTGATGCTGAATTAACAGCTATCAATGTAACTTTTGGTGATGCATTAGACAACGGAATTCAAGTATTCGGTAAAATTTATTTAGCAACTGATGTAATCGGACCTGGTGAAATAGCTGAAACTCTTCCTTATGTTACAACTGCAGCTGATGTTGAAGGAACAGAAGTTACTTTAATATTCGAAACTCCAGTTCAGTTAACTGCTGGTCAAGAATATGTAATTAGTGCTAAAGCTTTTGAAGTGAACTTTTCTGTACTTTGTGCAGGTGAAAGCCCACTAGGAACAGCATTTAAATTTGGTGCTTTAGGAGCAGGTGGAACTGAAGGTTGGTTTATTCAACCATTCACTCCAATGATCCGCATGAACTTTGATCCTTCATTAGGAGTAGAAAACAATGAGTTATCTAACCTTAATGTTTCTGCAAACTTCCCAAATCCTTTTGCTAACGAAACTACAGTTCAATTTAACTTGAAAGAAGCATCTACTGTTTCTTACAAAGTTATTGACATGACTGGTAAAGTTATGACAGAAGTTTCTGAAGGAAACACTATGGCTGGTGATCACCAAATCACTATCGATGGTACTTCTTTCGCTAACGGAGTTTATTACTTAAACATTACAGCTGGTGAAACATCTGTTACACGTAAAATGATCGTGAACAAATAATCATCAATTGATTACAATATAGAAAAGAGGAGCCAATTGGCTCCTCTTTTTTTTTAACTATAATTTAAGAAACATACTAAAACATATTTGAAACTGGTGCGTTATATAGCTGTTAGGCTTCATAAGTAGTAGTGTTAAACAAGAGAGAAGGCGCCCGCTTTCTCTCTTGTTGTTTGTACGAGAATTTAAAATATAAATCTAATCATCCCAATTAATCAATTAAGTTTCCTATTCATTAATTTGAATTAGATTCACTATTCCCCGATTGAACTACACACCAAACTTCTTGAGTGAAGTCTACATCCAAACTTGTCTTTCTTTTATTCAATTCTTATTTATTCTTATAGCCCAACAAACTAATTTGTAATTCTATAAAAAGAGATTCCAATCATTGCGTTTCAAATGTCATGCGCTGCACTGAGCCAACCAATGCGAACTGTTCAATGCATATGCAGTTAAATAGTTCTAGTTGGTTTTACGGGAAAGAGATTGCGTTCTAAATCACAACCACTATTTGGAATATCACTCCCTTCTAGGAAAAGTAAAAAAGGGATTCCTAAATGCTATGTGTTATCGCAATAATGGCTCACTAGGTTTCATTTCTGCTAAATATAATTCCACAAGAGAATTCATATTTCACATAAAAACCAAAAGCCTACGATATTTACATTTACGAAACCAAACCAATAGTTTCTAAATTCATCTGCAATCAATTTATGAAATAGAGATGAATTACTCAGAGAGAAAAGTTATGGACATTAGCAATTAATAAAATTAAATCAGATCAAAAATATGTTAGCTTAATCATTAACATATTTTGTCACTTTAAAAATACGAAAACAAAAAACAAGGAGTTAATAGCACTGTTAGGTTTCATAAGTAGTAGTGTTAAACAAGAGAGAAAACGCCCGTTTTCTCTCTTGTTGTTTATTAGAACTTCTATCATGATAGCTTGTCCAATTAAATAATCAATAGTTCCATTCAAGAGAGTGACTTGAGCTTGAACAATAATGAATTTTGAAGTATAAATAAGTACAGATTAGACAAAGCAGAGAATAGTATATTCATTAACATATTTTGCCAATTCAAAAATACTAAAACAAAATATAAGAGGTTTATAGCATTGTTAGGTTTCATAAGTAGTAGTGTTAAACAAGAGAGAAAACGCCCGTTTTCTCTCTTGTTGTTTATTAGAACTACTATTATGATAGCTTGTCCAATTAAACAATCAATAGTCCTATTCCAGAGAGTAATTTGAACTTGATCGATAAAGAATTTTGGTTCTATATGATTTTGTGTGGGTTGATTTAAAATCCATGGTTTTAATTGAAGCTAAACGATTGTTAATTTCGTTCTACTTTTATTTAAATGGAAACTTTCTATTAAAATACATTTCGATTAATTTTATAAGTTCCTGTTATTTAAGTATTTATCATTCCAAGCCCTCCAACTGGCGGACTAACCAACTGAAATACAGACAACCATATTCTTGTTTGTAAAAATAAAATGGTGACTTGGATAATTACTTTAAAATACAACTCATGTACGTTACAGTTACATTCGTAGTAGAACTATTAATTTTTCAAAGGATTAAAATTGATTACCCACAGTATTTCATATAGAGCCAGAATTTTGAAGTATAAATAAGTACAGATTAGACAAAAAAGAGAGTAGTATATTCATTAACATATTTTGCCAATTCAAAAATACTAAAACAAAAAACAAGGAGTTAATAGCACTGTTAGGTTTCATAAGTAGTAGTGTTAAACAAGAGAGAAAGCGCCCGCTTTCTCTCTTGTTGTTTGTAGAATACTTATCTAATAATCATTAACATTTTTTCACGAATTTATTACAACAAAAGAAATGAATTGCAGTTATAAGGAAAGTAGTAGTTAAGTTTCATAAATAGTAGTGATAGTTTTAGAGAGGAGGGAATTAAATTTTCTTCCTCTCTTTTTTTTGATAGATATTTAAAGCCAAAAACGATTCATAAAGCAAATTACAATATCAAATAATCGAAAAATAATTTCATTGAATAGAGATAAAGTATCTTATAATGAGGGGTGATTATTCTAGAAGCCTACTAATAAGATAAACCGATTGCTATTTCGCTATCGTTAACGTCTATTTTATTTCTAAATGAATTTGAGCTAAAAGTAAACTACTCTTCCTCCTGCTTTTTGTTTGGAATTATAATCCAAACAGCTACTAACAAAGCTCCCATTAACAAAAGATATTTTGCATTCGGTATCCCTAGAGAACTCAATGAGAATCCGAAAATAATCGATAAAACGCTAGTGAGTAATAAAAGCGCTGATCCATTTAGAGTATCAGATTTTAATAATGAAAATAAATGAATCATTACCCCTAAGCTACCAAAAACAAGTGCAATCAAAGGAAAAAACGGACTACTGCTAATATCAGTAGCTTCAAAAGCAATTAGTATAAAAGGAAGTAACATTGCTAGCAATGCAACAAAAATTGAATATGTCCCCCATTTTGTCATGTTTCAAAAGTACAGTTTTAATCGAAAACAACATCTCTTCGTGAATATAGATTCTCAAACTCAAAAAAATCACCCAATAATATAATTCAGTATCTTCTTTTTTGTCTACAGATTAGTTCTTACATTTGAGAAGTTCTTTTAATGAATGCAGTAATACTTATAAAGAAAGGTGGAGGGACAGGCCCTACGAAACCTTGGCAACCTTTTATTCGATTTATATCGTTTATTTCCGGTGCCAATTCCTTCCCCAATTTATTGGGGATTGATAAGTTGAAAACTGAGTCGATTCTGACTTTTTTCTCCAAATTTCTTTTTCATTACGTAATACAAATACTTTCTATCAACTTTTAATGTTGCATAGTAATTTGTCGTGATCATTAATGAAATTAAAATTGAGAAGATGAAGAAAAGAGATATACGTGAATTGGTGAAGGAAAGAATCTTAGTGCTCGACGGTGCTATGGGAACAATGATTCAACAATACGACTTAGAAGAAGAAGATTTTCGTAAAGGTTGGTTTGAAGACCATGTAAAACCCTTAAAAGGAAACAATGATTTACTTTCATTGACCCGTCCAGAAATCATTAAAGAAATCCACGCTAAGTATTTCGAAGCTGGAGCAGATATTTGTGAAACCAATACATTTTCTGGAACTACAGTCGCTCAGGCAGATTATGATTTAGAAAAAGCGGTTTACGACATCAATTTTCAATCTGCTAAAATTGCAAAAGAAGTCGCAGATGAATTCACAGCGAAAGAACCAAACAAACCAAGATATGTCGCAGGTGCAATTGGACCAACGAACAGAACTTGTTCCATTTCTCCAGACGTAAATGACCCAGCTTTTAGAGCAATAACTTTCGATGAATTGGTTGAAGCATATAGTTTGCAAGTCAAAGCTCTAATTGAAGGAGGAGTTGATCTATTACTTGTCGAAACAATCTTTGATACGCTGAATGCCAAAGCTGCTCTTTATGCAATAGATGTGGTGCAAGAAGAAATGAAAACTGATTTACCGATTATGATTTCTGGAACTATTACAGATGCTTCTGGAAGAACATTAACAGGACAAACCACAGAAGCTTTCTTGATTTCAATTTCACATCTTCCAGTATTTAGTGTTGGATTAAATTGTGCTTTAGGAGCAAAAGAATTGAGACAATACCTTAAAATAATGGACGATAAAGCTCCATTTTATGTTTCAGCTCATCCCAATGCAGGTTTACCTAACTCATTCGGAGAATATGAAGAAACTCCAGAAATTATGGGACAACAAATTGAAGAATTCTTAAAAGAAGGCTTAGTGAATATCATTGGTGGTTGTTGCGGAACAACTCCAGCTCATATTAGAGTAATTGCTGATTTGGCGAAGAAATATGAAGTGAGAAAAATAAAATCACAGTAAATTTCAGAGCGTCCTCCCCCTTTATCCCTCACGATTATTTCGGGACAAGCTCTCCAAAGGGGGAAATAAAAAACATCTTTGAAAAACTGATATAATATTTAGAAAATGAACAAAAAGAAAATACTTCCTCCATTAAAATTATCAGGATTAGAACCTTTGATTGTTACTCCAGAATCGAATTTCATCAATGTTGGAGAACGTACAAATATGACGGGTTCTAAAAAATTCTTGCGTTTAATCAAAGAAGATAAATACGAAGAAGCTTTAGAAGTTGCCTTAGACCAAGTGCAAGGAGGAGCACAAATCATCGATGTTAACATGGATGAGGGAATGCTTGATGGAAAAGTTGCAATGGTTCGTTTCTTGAATTTAATCGCTTCTGAACCAGACATTGCAAGAGTTCCTATTATGGTCGATTCTTCGAAATGGGAAATTATTGAAGCAGGTCTTAAATGTGTTCAAGGAAAAGGTGTTGTCAACTCTATTTCTTTAAAAGATGGAGAAGATTTATTTATTGAAAGAGCAAAAATTGTTCGAAGATTAGGTGCAGCTGTAATTGTCATGGCATTTGACGAAACAGGTCAGGCAGATAATTACGAACGCAGAATTGAAATTTGTAAACGTTCGTATGATATTCTAGTGGACAAAGTAAAATTCCCACCCCAAGACATCATTTTCGATCCTAATATTTTCCCTGTTGCAACGGGAATGGAAGAACACCGAAACAATGCCTTAGATTTCTTTAATGCAACAGAATGGATTCGTAAAAACCTTCCTGGAGCTAGTGTTTCTGGTGGAGTTTCTAACGTTTCTTTCTCTTTCCGTGGTAATGATTCTGTGCGAGAAGCAATGCACTCTGCATTCTTGTATCACGCGATTAAACGAGGAATGAATATGGGAATTGTCAATCCAGCTTTATTGGGAGTTTATGATGATATCGACAAAGATTTATTAGAACGTGTTGAAGATGTTTTGTTGAACAGAAGAGATGATGCTACAGAAAGACTACTTGAATTTGCAGAGAATTTCTCAAGCGAAAGAAAAGAGAGAGTTGTTGATTTGGCGTGGAGAGAGAAACCCGTTCAAGAGAGATTAGCGCATGCTTTAGTTAAAGGAATTACAGAATATATTGATGAAGACACAGAGGAATGTCGCCACAACTATAAACGCCCAATTGAGGTGATTGAAGGTCCATTAATGGATGGAATGAACATAGTTGGGGATTTGTTCGGAAGTGGGAAAATGTTCTTGCCGCAAGTAGTTAAATCAGCACGTGTAATGAAAAAGGCGGTTGCCTACTTATTGCCTTACATTGAGGACGACAAGCAAGAAGACGATAAACCGAATGGAAAAATAGTAATGGCAACCGTAAAAGGAGATGTTCACGATATTGGAAAAAATATAGTTGGAGTTGTGTTGGGTTGTAATAATTACGATGTTATTGATCTAGGAGTAATGGTTCCTGCCGAGAAAATCATCCAAACAGCAATTGAAGTAAATGCAGATGCAATTGGATTGAGTGGTTTGATTACACCTTCCTTAGACGAAATGGTAACTGTTGCCAAAGAAATGGAACGTGCCAATATCAGTATTCCATTATTGATTGGTGGAGCAACAACTTCGCGCGTTCACACAGCGGTTAAAATCGAGCAGTTTTACACTAAAAACCAAACAGTTCATATCTTAGATGCTTCACGCTCTGTTACGGCTGTTGAGAGTTTACTAGGAAATAAACGTGATGTTTTTGTAGCGAATATTAAAGAAGAATACAAAAAACTGCGTGATCACCATGAAAAAAACAATGCAAGGAAAACTTATATTTCCTTAAAAGAAGCGCGAGAAAATAAATTCCCTATTGAATGGAAACAAAGCGATATCAAGGTTCCAAATCAGCTTGGTGTTTACAACTTTGAAGATTATAGTTTAGAAGAAATATTGCAATACACAGACTGGACACCATTCTTCCAAGCATGGGAATTAGCAGGTAGATATCCAGCAATTTTGAAAGACGAAGTTGTTGGTGAAGCTGCAACGAAATTGTTTCAAGAAGCGCAAGAATTACTCAAAACAATCATTGAAGAAAAGTGGTTAACAGCCAAAGGAGTTTATGGATTATTTCCAGCGAACTCTATCAACGATGACGATATTGAGATCTATAAAGACGAAAGCAGAACGGAAGTTTTGTATACGCAACGTTCTATGCGTTCGCAATTAAAGAAATCAAAAAAAGCACACAACATTGCATTAGCGGACTTTATTGCACCAAAAGAAAGCGGAACCAAGGATTATATCGGAGGATTCGTGGTAACGACAGGAATTGGAATTGACGAACACCTCAAGAAATTTAGAGATGATCATGACGACTACAATGCGATTATGTTACAAGCACTAGCTGATCGTTTAGCAGAATCTTTTGCCGAATTATTACATGCGAGAGTGAGAAAAGAATTCTGGGGTTATTCACCAGATGAAGAGTTAGACAACGAATCTTTGATTAGAGAAAAATACAAAGGAATTCGTCCAGCACCAGGATATCCAGCTTGTCCAGATCATACAGAAAAGCCAGGTTTGTTTGAAATTTTAAACGCAACAGAACATACCACAATTAAACTGACTGAACACATGGCGATGTATCCAACGGCAGCAGTTGCAGGTTGGTACTTCGGGCATCCAGAAGCGAAATACTTTGGAGTTGGAAAAATTACCAAAGAACAAGTTGAAAGCATTGCAGAACGCAAAGGGAAAAGCTTTGAAGAAATGGAAAAATGGTTAGGATCGAATTTGAGTTATTAAGTTGGGTTTGGTAAGTTCACAAATTGAAAACTGATTATTTGGCGCTGAATTGACGATTTTGCATATTTGGATGTGTAATATTTAGCAATTACTGCACTTCTTAATTTACAACTAGTGCGAATACTTGCACAACAAGATGTGCAATATGAAAGAATTAAGTAAACAAGTTGTGATTTATGACTTTCATACTGAAGATACATGGCACAATATGATTAATAATTATCAATTAAAGAAATAGTTAAAACCTGATTAACAATGGAAAAATTATCAATTCAAAACAGTTGTTTTCGTATTTGACAATTAACACTTGTTAAACACCCCTTACTTTAGTCAGCTTTTAATAATATTTAACCCTTACTTTACTCTAAAATATTGTAAAATTAACCGTTACTTATAACAACATATTGAGTTAATTAACCCTTACCCGAAATAATTTCCGTATATTTGTACTATAGAATACCTAAAAAAGCACAAGACACTAAATTCAAAAGAATATGTTTTACCGAAGAATGATAAAAGAATTAGAGCGTTGGCGAACAGATAGTTTCCGCAAACCACTTGTTATTCGTGGCGCTCGACAAGTAGGTAAAACAACCTTGGTAGATGAATTTGGGAAACAATTTAAACAATATATCCATCTCAACCTCGAATCTGCACAGCACCGTTCTTTTTTCGAAAACTTTCGCGATATTCATCAATTATTTTCACAAATTCTTCTACACCATAGAATGAAAAAAGAACTTGTAAATGACACCTTACTTTTCATTGATGAAATTCAAGAGATGCCAGAAGCAGTAAACATCTTGCGTTATTTTAAAGAAGATTTACCAGAACTAGCAGTAATTTCAGCAGGAAGCATGTTAGAAACTTTACTAGGTAAGAAAATTACTTTTCCAGTGGGAAGAGTAGAATACAAAGTGCTGCGCCCTGTTTCATTTGAAGAATATTTAACAGCAATGGGAGAAGAACAATTATTAGAAGAATATGCAAAATTACCAATTGAAAATTACGCCCATTCAAGTTTGCTCGAATCTTTCCACATTTACGCACTAATCGGCGGAATGCCAGAGATAATTCAGCATTATCGAAAAAACAAAGATATAACAGCACTTGGTCCATTATACGATAGTTTGATTCAATCATATATTCAAGATGCAGAGAAATATGCGAAATCAGATCATCAATTACAATTGATTAGATTTTGTATATACCAAACCCTTAAAAAAGCAGGAAGCAGAACATCCCTCACCGGTTTTGGAAATTCGAATTACAGTTCCAAAGAAATTGGAGAAGTACTGCGTGCATTAGAAAAAACGTATTTAATGCATATATTGTATCCAGTAACTGGCACCACATTACCATTGGAACCAGATCAAAAGAAAACACCACGAATTCAATTTCTAGACACTGGTTTAATCAACTATTTTTTAGGCTTACAAAAAGACATTATTGGCACACAAGACCTGCACAATGTTTATAAAGGTACACTAATAGAACATTTAACAGGACAAGAATTACTTGCGCAAAAGACACTTAGTTTAGATAAACTCCATTTTTGGATTCGTCAAAAAAAACAGTCTGATGCTGAAATTGATTTCTTACACTTATATCAAGGAAAAATCATTCCAATTGAGGTGAAATCTGGAGCAAAAGGCACATTAAAATCACTTCAGGTTTTTATGGACAAATCGCCACTTCATTTTGCAATACGGCTTTACGCAGGTCAAATTCAATTAGACGAATTGAAAACTCAGAATGGAAAGTCTTTTCATTTATTAAGCCTCCCATATTATCTTACTGGCAAGTTAGACAAATATATAGAATGGCTTTTTGATAAATTAGGAGACATTCCAGAAACTCAATTTATAGTTGAGGAAAAAAAGGAAAGGTACGGCAAGAAAAAAAGTGTAAATAAAACATGGAAAATTGATGAATTGGGTGAAAAACACGTCCAAGTTTTAGTATCCTGTGTGAAATCACCTCAAAAAGGAAGAGTTCTTATTGAAGAGAAATTGGGATTGAGTTACCAATCAGTTAATAAACGAAAATACCTTAATTCTTTGCGAGATTTAGAACTATTAGAATTTACCGATAAAGAAAATGAAAAAAGCAAAAAACAACGTTATCAATTAACTGAAAAAGGAAGAAGGTTTTTAGAAAAGAAATAGTTAAGCGATTAAGAATATTTCTTCATAAATATAAATCACAACAAACTAAAGTAAGAGAGTGAGAAAGAGAATGAGAGCGAAGGATGGGATTCTAATTTTAGTAATTGGATTTATTTGAATAGGTTGATGCTTCGAATTTTGTAGTAACATTTTAGAGTGAGAAAGAGAGAGAGAGAGCGAAGGATGGGATTCTAATTTTAGTGATTAGATTTATTTGAATGGATAGATGCTTCGAATTTTGTAGTAACATTTTAGAGTGAGAAAGAGAAATAGAGCGAAGAATGGGATTCTAATTTACACTTAGAAGAAACCCCAATCCACCAAAATTTCATTATCTTTCATTAATGTTTTCAGACAAGACCAAAAAATATCATTTAGCAGATTCTCGTCAAGACTTTTTAAAAGACTTTCCTGAGAATAACGAACTGACCAAAAACTTTCCTTTTGGAGAGGTGCTATTTGTTAAAGAAGAAGACAAAATCTATGCTTTTATCAATAAATGCCCACATCAAGATCAAAAAATGCAAGGCTGTTCTATTAATGATGGACGGGTGATTTGTCCAGTTCATAAATACAAGTTTGATGTAGAAACTGGTCGCGGACATGGTTTGTATCTGGACTTTTACCCTCTGGAAGAAAACGAAGATGGCTTTTTCCTTTTGCGTACTTATTTCAGTTGGTTTGGAGAATGATTGAAATCAATTTCTAACTAAACAATTCCTTTAAAACTTCTTCTATTCTTGTACAACCAATAATCTCAATTTTGAAATTCTCTTGCTTGATTCCTTTATTGTCTTTTGAAATTATGATTTTGTCGAAGCCTAATTTTTCTGCTTCTGAAATACGTTGATCAACGCGATTCACCGGTCGAATTTCTCCAGACAAACCAACTTCAGCCGAAAGACACACATTTTTTTCAATTGCCAAGTCAGCATTAGAAGATAATATTGATGCTACAACAGCTAAATCAATTGCTGGGTCGCTCACCTTTATTCCTCCCGCGATATTCAAAAAGACATCTTTTGCTCCAAGTTTAAATCCACATCTTTTTTCCATTACAGCTAAAAGCATATTCAATCTACGTAAGTCAAAACCTGTTGCGCTTCTTTGAGGAGTTCCATAAGCTGCTGTACTCACCAAGGCTTGAACTTCAATTAGCATTGGTCGTAATCCTTCTAAAGTTGCAGCAATTGCACTTCCTGAAAGCTTATCCTTGTTGTCTGAGATTAAAATTTCTGATGGATTTTCAACTTGACGTAATCCTGTTCCTAACATTTCGTAGATTCCTAACTCGTTTGTCGAACCAAATCTATTTTTGATGCTTCTCAATAATCTATAAACGTGATTTCGATCTCCTTCAAATTGTAAAACAGTATCTACCATGTGCTCCAAAACCTTTGGTCCAGCCAATGACCCTTCTTTTGTAATGTGTCCAATTAAAAATACTGGCGTATCAGTTTGTTTGGCAAAACGCAACAATTGTGCAGTACTTTCACGAATTTGAGAAATACTTCCCGGAGAACTTTCTATAATATCTGTATGAATTGTTTGGATAGAATCTATCACCAACATTGTAGGTTGCAATTCTTCAGCATGTTTAAAAATACTTTCCAATTGCGTTTCAGTCAACAAATAACAAGTTTCATTCAACTCCCCTATTCTACTGGCGCGCATTTTAATTTGTTGCTCGCTTTCTTCTCCAGAAACGTATAATATTTTATGATTGGTTTCTTGCATTGCTACCTGCAACATCAGAGTTGATTTGCCAATTCCAGGTTCTCCTCCAAAGAGAATCAATGATCCAGGGACCAAACCTCCTCCTAAAACTCGATTCATTTCTAAATCGACCATTTGAATGCGTTGTTGTGGAATATCTTGAATTTCATGAATGGCACGCGGAACGGCAGTACGCTTCGTACTTTTAGAAAAAATAGTAACTTCATTTTTTCCTTTACTGATTACTTCTTCCACAAACGTATTCCACTCATTACAAGATGGACAACGTCCTAACCATTTAGCAGATTCGTGACCACAATTTTGACAGAAATGCGCTGTTTTTACCTTTGCCATGCTATAAATTTTTAGAAAAATACAAGTTATGATTTTACTCTATTTAAAGCGAAACCAACAAGAAATAAAAGTACGGTTTTCTAATGAATTAGTTCATTGAAAATTCAAAATACGTTAATTAATCAACATCATCTATTTCTGTTTCAAATCTAAATTGATCTATTATCAATTTAATTAGAACACTGAATATCACTATATTTAATTACATAAAAACCAATAATATTTATATTTTTGGTTGAACAAACAAATCAAAAGTTCATGCTAAAAAGAATTTCACTTCTCGTCTTTTTACTTTTTGGATCAATGATTCATTCCCAAACTGAATTTTTCAAAGAATTCAATCAGCACTTATTGAAACTAAATTCCACTCAACAAATTGACACCATTATTGCTATTCCATTTGAAATAATGAATAGTCAAGGTCAAAAAACTATTGAAAAATATGAACTTGCCCTTAAACTTGCAAAGGAAATTAATGATGAAAACCGAATAGGCAATGTCTATACAAAAATGGGAATAGCCTATTATTATTCAGCAGATTATGAGAATTCTGTTCTATCCATGACCAAAGCAATTGAAGCCTTTGAAAAAAGCGGAAATCAAGTTGGGATTGGTTCAACCTATGCCTCTATGGGTTATCAAATGAAAAGAAGAAACTTGCCTAAAGCGATGGAGTATATGCATCAAGGTATTGAAGTTTTGAAAACCACAGATGACGAAACAGCTTTGTCTGCAGCCTATAATAATATCGGCGTTTTGTATCAGTATAATGATGAAATGGATCGGGCTCTCGAGTATTTCTATTTAGGTTATGAAATTGTAAAAGCAAACAAAGATAGTTTAGGAATTCCTTACAGCTTGAATAATATTGGACAAGCATTTTTCGCAAAAGAAAATTATGAAAAGGCATTAGATTACTATCTAAAAGCTTTTGAAATTCGGAAAATCAAGCATGATCTCAATGGTTTAGCAGAAAATTACGGATTTATTGGCTCAGTATATTTCGAGCAAAATAAAATTGATAAAGCAATAGAAAACTACCTTTCATCATTGGCAATAAGTGAGGAAATAAAATACACTTATCTCTGTCAAGTCAATTGTGATCAACTGGCAATTGCTTATGAGAAAATCGGCAATTATAAACAAGCATTATTCTACAGAAATAAATATCAGAATATAAAAGATCAAATAATTGATGAGCAAACCAGCAAAACCATCGCACAATTAGAAGTTCAATTTGATACTGAAAAGAAAGGAAAAGATTTAGTGATTGAAACAGCTAATGTGCTGCTAGAAAAAACCAAAGTAAGGCGACGGACCTCAATTTTAATTGGCGTTTTACTAACGGTTGCTTTACTCTTATTTATCGCAATATTGATTTATAGACAGTTAAAAACAAAGCAACAACACCTTCAAAAAGAAAATCAACTGAAAGATATTATTGCCGAAGAAGAAACGAAAAACAAAGTATATAAGGAAAGAATGCGAATTTCAAGAGATTTACATGACAACATTGGATCGCAATTGACCTTTTTAATATCTTCTATGGACAATATGAAATACATCGCTAAAGAAGATAAATTAAAATATAAACTTACAGATCTTTCTTCTTTTGCACGTGTTACCATTTCTCAATTACGTGATACTATATGGGCCATGAACAAGGACAAATTATCCATAGAAGATATGCAAATACGAATCTTAAGCTTTTTAGAAATAGCCAAAGAAAACACAAAGGAGATTGAATTTATTTTTGAGAATCAAGTTGAAAATATTGAATTTATATTCTCACCTGCTGAAGGAATAAATTTATTTAGAATCCTACAAGAATCTGTAAATAACGCACTTAAATATGCCTCTCCGACACGCATTGAAATCAACATGATAGAGGAGCGCAACGCGATAATTTTTACAGTGAAAGACAATGGAGTTGGCTTTGATTTATCCTCCATAAAACATGGATTTGGTTTGCGAAATATGAAAACCCGATCTGAAGAAATCAATGCTATTTATGAATTGAAATCTGAAGTAGGAAAAGGCACACAGATTAAAATTGAATTTCTAAAAAATACGTAATTTGACTAATTACAGACTATATTAGAAATCTCTATATTTACAAAAACACCTGATTATGATAAGAATAGCAGTTGCAGAAGACAATTCATTTTTAGCCAAAGCCATCACTGAAAAGATTGCACTTTTCGATGTATTAAAATTGAAATTTATTGCCCAAAACGGAACAGAATTAATTAAAATGCTCGGTGATGATCTCAATGTAGATGTTATTTTAATGGACATTCAAATGCCTCAGATGGATGGAATAGAAGCAACTGAAATTGTTCGTTCAAAATATCCTCAAATTAAAATTGTGATGCTTACGGTTTTTGACGACGATGAAAATATTTACAATGCGATTAAAGCTGGAGCAAATGGCTATTTACTTAAAGATACTGATCCTGAAACGCTTTTCAATGGACTAAAAGAAGTGTTAAATGGCGGAGCGTCAATGAATCCATCAATTGCTTTAAAAGCTTTAAACTTATTAAGAAATCCTATTCAAAATCAGTCAGAAAGTGATGAGGAAGAAATTATTTTAACGAAGAGAGAAAAAGAAGTGTTAGAACAAATTGCTAAAGGATTAAATCACCACCAAATTGCAGAAAACTTAGTAATTAGTTCCTCAACGGTAAGAAAGCATATTGAGAATGTTTACAAAAAAATGCAAGTTCACAATAAAGTTGAAGCCATTCAAAAAGGTTTAAAGAACAATTTGATTTATTAGATTTTGTTCGTTCGGAACTTCCTTGAATTAAAGAAAAGGTTCTACCTTCGTTTGAATGAAATGAAAAAAGGGAAATAAAAATCATTCAAAAAAGGCGCTGTGATTAGAGTTGATTTACTCAGTTTAATAGTCCAAACTTATGACTTTGGCATTCGTCTATCAATAAGACGTATATTGAAGTAGAATGAAATGCTCTAAAAAAGTCAATCTACTTTAGCAAATAACATTTCAGATAAAGCCGTGAAAGAACAAAGTAAAAAAGCCTAAAGCTTAAAGTCTACTGCCCATCCAAAAACTCACCCAAAGCTTCAATTGCTCTTCCTCTGTGACTGCGTTCATTTTTCTCGGCTAAAGTCATTTCGGCAAAGGTTTTTCCGTAATTTTCTGGTTCGAAAATCGGGTCATAGCCAAAGCCTTTTTCTCCGCTGCGTTCATGTCGAATTTCACCCATTACTTTTCCTTCGAAGAGATATTCTTTTCCATCTAAGATCAATGCAATTGCTGTTCTGAATTGTGCTTTTCTAGATGATTTATCTTTTAGCTTTTCTAAAACTAAGTCCATGTTTTTCTCACTGTCTCTTTCTGGGCCAGCATAACGTGCACTGTAAACTCCTGGTTCATTGTTTAACGCTTCGATCTCTAATCCAGTATCATCAGCAAAACAATTGACATTGAATTTTTCGTAAACATAGCGTGCTTTCTGCAAAGCATTTCCTGCTAAATCGGGTTGATCTTCAGGAATATCATCAGCACACCCAATATCTTGCAAAGTTTTTACAATTATATTTGAAGGTAAAAGTCCTTGAATTTCGTAAGCTTTATTCTTATTTTGAGTTGCAAAAACGAGTTCAATTTTTTGTGATGTCATGGTGTTTAATTTTTGGTAAAGATTGATAAACTATATTTATTCAACGCTTTCAATAAAATTCCTTAAAGCCTTATTAAAGTCTTTGGGTTGTTCTGAGGGCAAACCATGTCCCGCCTTTGGAATAATTACCAATTGAGCGCCTAGCTGCTCTTGAAGTTGTTTAGCATCTTCGATTAAGAACACTTCATCGTCTTCTCCCCAAAGAATTAAAACTGGTTTTTCAATTTTTAATTCTTGAAATTGCTTGCGGTTTTCTGGCAGATTATTGAGCATTTTCCTTTGTTCAATTGGATTTTTACTCATGTAAATTCCTAAAGTTTGCTTTCTAATAAATCCTGGAAGTTTTGGCGGTTTTCTAAAAGCAAAATCCAACATTCTTTTTACCTCATCGCTATTTTGAGGAATAAAAGCATCAGAAATGCTATCCACTCCTATTTTATCACAAAATGCCTGGGATTCTGCATCTGTGAAATGTATTCCCGGAGAATCGACAATAGTAAGAGAAGCCAGTTTTTCTCCGCTTTTCTGGGCAACACCTAAGCCGATGAAACCTCCATAAGAAATCCCCACCAGATGAATTTTATCAACTTTAAGGTATTCAATTAAGTCAATAATTGCATCCACTTGAGTTTGTAGTTCTGGAGTAGCTGTACTTTTACTCTTTCCAAACCAAAGAATATCTGGAATTATAGCACGGTAATCATCTTCAAAAGCTTTTGCTTGGTCTTTCCAAGAAATCTTCCCGTCGCCTCCAAAACCATGAACCAACAACAAAACGGGAGCATTTTCCCGCTTGTTGTCGTAATAAAATATATTGTGATTACCGAGTTCAACAGTTTGACTTGAAAAATCTTTTCGTTGATACGATTTGTGTACACGTGTATCGTATTTTCTAACGATATTTTTACAACTTACTAGACTAAATAAACCAAGTAAGAGGACAGCCAAAAATCTAAACATTATAGCGTATGATTTTTATTTATTGCCCCATTTTTTTCATTTCCTCAGGCGTCTTCAAAGTAAATCCTTCTGGAATTTTTGTACTAAAAATCTCATCCGTTTTCTTTAATTTTCCTTTAAATTCAAAAGCAACCATTTTTAGGTTCATTTTTCCCCATGTAGAATACATTTCTAAAGGAGTTCCAGGAATTTCCTCAAAAAGATATTGTCCATCTCTGAAAGTTGGAAGAATTTCCTCCGTATACCAAACTATTGATTCCGCAGCATCACCAGCTGTTAAAATAGCTTTTCTACAAGTATAACCCATGAATTTTTTAGTTTCATCAGTCAAGTCGATTTCTCTATTTTCAAAAGCCAATCGTTCCTCTTCATCCATGTCATTTTTGGTCACCTTCATTGCGATTTTACCCATCATTCCATCCAAAAGAACCAACGAAGTATCTTGCCCCTTTATGCTAACCGCTGTGGTTGTCATCATTTGACCAACATACATATCAGATCTTATTTTTCCATCAACGAAAGTCAAGTCTAATGTGCTTCCTCCCATTTGATCAACATACGCTGAAATAGCTGGATCATCAGAAGAAACATATACATCGTAAGAAATCTTTCCTTTTGTAACTTGCGAAATTGCAGTAAACGATAACATCATTACTGCTAAACCTAAAATTGCTTTAATTTTCATTTGTGTGTGTTTTATTGATTAGCGATTAATTCACGCTTGAATTATTAATTATTGTCCAGACATATTACTGATTTCTTTAAAAGATTTCTCTGTATAACCAGCTGGTACATTAAGATTAAATAAACCTTTTACATCGTTTAAACTTGTTTTCAATTCCACGGCAACAAATTTCATTGTTACATCAGACTGCTCAATTCCATATTCAAGCGCTACTCCTGGAATTCCAAATTTTGAATATTCTCCTAAATATGCTTTAGAAGTTTTCAAGTTTTCAGTGTACCAAAATGTCATTTCAACATTGTCTTCTTCCATATACATAACTGCTTTCTTACACTTATATCCTAAGATTACTCTTGTTTCGTCAGTGTACTCAATTTTTGAATCATTCTCTTTAGATTTATATTTATCAAAATCTGTTCCTCCAAAAGGTGCAGCTTGTTTTCCAAGCATTCCGTCCATGAGCATGAGTCCTTTCTTCTTTTCGACATCCAGAATAGTGGTTGTTTTCATTAAACCTCCCATGTTCATTTCTGTCCTAGAAAGAGCGTCTTTAACAAAAACCGTTAGTGATGAACCTTCAATCATTTGCAATTGTGCTTGCATTTCAGGATCATTAGATTTCATAGAAATATCATACTTAATCTTCATTTCTTGAGCGAATGAAAAGTTAAGTAAAAGTAAGAAAGTGATAAAAAGTGCAGTAACTTTCATAATTATGGATTTAATAGAATCAAATTTACGTCTTTAAACTCATTCTTGAGGTTAAAAATTGATTTTTTTGGCTATTAAATGTGATTATTCCTATTTTATTACATGCTTATCTGAAATCTCACTTTTCTACTGAAGCGTTTTTTGAGATTGAAAATTTATAAATTAAACCTAGAGATAAATCAAAGCTAACGACATTCTCTAAGTTTTTAAAATTGATTGATTTCAAGATCTCTATTTCTGGTTGTCGGTCTAATGGATCACCTAAAAACAACTCCTCGTCATCTATACTCCAAGATGTTTTCTGCACCTTAAAAGTACAAAAGTATGCTCCTAATCCAATATTAATACTCAGACTTTTGGAAACCTTAAATTCATTTTCTATCGCAAGTCTTCCTATTAATGGAGAAGAAATATAGTATATTCCTGAGTAAACAGTATAATTTTTACCATATTCATGAACCCTTTTAGTGAAATATTTTGGTCTAGGATGGTAATCTTCATTAACAAATTCCCCTCTGTAATCCGAAGCTATTTCTGTTTGAAAAGACAAAGATATCGATGGGCTATAAAACGTATTTTCATTTAACATTCTATGTTTTAAACCGAATCCTAAAAAGTGAGAAGTCATTGTGTAAGCTGGAATGTACTGATCTGTGTTCGTCATCTTTGAATTTCCATTATAAGAATAATGAATAAGAATTGAAAGGCTCTCATCTGCCTTTGGAAATGTAATTCCAGCTTTTAGATTCGTCTCCGTAAAATTGTCTGTATGAATGGACTGAGAAACCTCAGCAAATCCTTGAAGATTGTTTTGAGAGAAGGAGGTAAAACACAATATAATTGCTAAAAATGTAATTTGAATCTTTTTCATAATAAAGCTATTTTCGAATCAATAGAAATCAATTATTTACTGCCTTTAAAACCAAATGAATATTTTAATCCAAGCTGTAACTCAAGCATATTAGGACGACTTTCAATTGTAGGGTAATTATTCAAGTCATCGAATACTTTATCAGCATTATTGCTATTCCAAGATTTGGTTCTATATAACATTTTTCTTTTCGTAAATCCAACAGCCACACCTAAGTTTAGGTTTCTGGAAAGTCTGACATCCATACCAACAAGGTATTTACCAAGGAAAGGAGTTGAATCATAAAAATTAGAGCTATAACCTCCATTATAGTTATTATAATTATTATCATAAGCTTTATCGGTGGGAGTTAATTGATAAAGACTCAAATAACCATCTTTATAATTTGTAGCTATTTCTGTGAACAAATCGATTTCAATAAATGGTCTGAATCTTTTATCCTTATTCATGATGACGTATTTTATAGCACCTCCTAAAAAATGACTTTGAAATTGTATAAAATTATTAGGCCAATCAGCAGTAGACATTATATAACTAGCTTTAATTTCTATACTCCCCCATTGTTTTTCAAATTGTGGTCCTACTGCTAAATTAAAAGGTTCTATATGATTTTGTGTGGGTAGTTTTAAAATCTATGGTTTTAATTGAAGCTAAACGATTGTTAATTTGGTTCTACTTTTATTTAAATGGAAACTTTCTATTAAAAATCTAATTCGCTTAATT
>Ga0314774_1000475_pt1 | contig 32482 bp, 29 predicted proteins | sample MetaGCBIA2018_FD_204515 | JGI IMG/M metagenome (GOLD analysis project Ga0314774, IMG submission 204515) | Cryopeg brine microbial communities from Beaufort Sea near Barrow, Alaska, United States - CBIA 2018 | ecosystem: Environmental > Aquatic > Marine > Coastal | place: USA: Alaska | collected... | reverse complement strand
CGGCTCGTTGTGTTTGAATAAGACCTATTCAAAAAACCAACGCTCTCTTTAACGGAAATTGATATCTTTTTTGGCATCCTACAATATACAACTTATTAAAGTAAATTCAAAGGCTCAATGGTATAACTACTAAAGCACAGCAAATTTCACCAAAATAAATTAAAAAATATTATCCGTTTGGAAACGGAAATTTGAGCCTTTCTAAGAGGCTTTCTACGAGCAATACTTATCTAAAAGTATCAAGAAAGGCTAAAAGCCATGAATTCCAGCTTAAAAAAGCATTGAGAGGATTTTCTTAAATCCATCGCAAAGCAAAATTTAAAAAACAAAAAATATAAAAAATGGCTGGCCTTTATTGTTTTTTATTTATGGTTTATTATTGTTTATAGTAGATACCAGTACTTGTCCACTGGTGGGACGGTAACATCTCATATTTGTACTTATTCTGGATCAGTACCGTCCCGAAAGAGGTACAGATATGAAGCAAGCTTGGGAAGGTTCCGGTACACTGTTGGGACAGTCAATTGCCGCCAATTGAAATCATTTAGAATCTTTCATATTTTGCTTCCTAATTTTTTCTTTTTGCTGAACCGCTAGTCGCTCTTTAAGCATTTTCATATCGTCGCTAATTTTGCGATCTACAATTTTTGCATAGTGCTGTGTGGTGCGCAGGGATTGGTGGCCCAACATTTTGCTTACCGTTTCAATAGGTACTCCATTCGTCAGCGTAATGGTTGTCGCAAAGGTATGCCGCGCCAAGTGGGTAGTAAGTGGTTTGGTGATCCCGCATAGTATTGCAATTTCCTTTAAAAAGGCATTTGATTTTTGATTGCTAAAAACAGGGATCAACCTATCAGAATCAGCGACTTGCGGATCGTCGGCATAGCGTTCTAAAATCTGCTCAGCAACGGGAAGGAGTGGAATACTGCTGCGTGTTCCTGTCTTGGTACGATTGATACGTATCCATTTTCCACCATCGATGCCAATAGTAATATCAGATTTGGATAGTTTTTCCACATCAGAGTAAGCAAGTCCAGTATAGCAGGAGAAAATAAACATATCCCTGACCAATTTTAATCGATCAAAATGAAGTTCTTTCTCCCAGAGCATATCTACCTCCTCCTGATTGAGAAATTCCCGTTGTACAGGATCAAATTGAACTTTATAGCTGATAAAGGGATCGTGCGTCATCCACTTATTCGCAAGTGCGATGCGAATGATCTTTTTAAAGTTATTGACGTATTTAAGTGCAGAATTGTGATTGCATTTACGTTTGGTTTTTAAAAAGTGTTCAAATTTTGTGACGAATCCGTAATCTATATCTTTGAGACGATAATCCTCCTCTTTGTATTGCTCTTTAATCTCTATTGGGTTTAATTCCCCGAGGCTTGCCTCGAGAAGTGAAAAATTTTTTCCGCTAAATGCCTCGTGGGCTTGCCCCGAGGTAGTTTACTAAATTGCTTTAAATGGTTGTAGCACGTCCAGTAGCGCTGTGCAGTACTTGCGGAAATTTCTTTTCCGGCCATTTCATCGATTTTCTCATTATGCTCCTGGAACACGTCTAGAGTTTTTCTGTCTTTATCATCATCACCGTTGAGAATTCTGATCATTTTATTCGATGTGATTTGTGCTCCCTCATCCATCAATTTCTGATGAATTTTATTGAGGTTGTATGAAATATTATCTAAGTGATCGTTTATTTCTCTAGCTTCCTTGCTAGCTCCTCTTACTCTTCCCTTTTTTGAATCCCATCTGGTAGATACTATTGAGCGACTTACGCTCATATCAAAGCGTTTACCACTGATGGTTATTCGTAAATAAATCCGAGCATTTTCATTATTTGCCGATCGGCTCTTTCTTATATAAAACAGTAAGCTATAGGCGTGACTCATAATTGAAAGAATTTTAAATTTCTTTCAAGTTAGTTGCTATGAATTATGAATGCAAATCTGTTAACATTTAATAAACAAGTGATTATGGGCTATTCGATGTCCATTTTCGAAGATTAATGTGCGGACACCGAATTAGTCACCTAGGGGACACCTTTATTTGACATCAAATGATATTGAATAAAATCAAAAACCCTGTAAATCATACGATTACAGGGTTTTTGATACAGTCTGAAATGTTAAAAGTGGAGTCGGGCGGGTTCGAACCGCCGTCCAAACAGGCAACTCAATAGCTTTCTACGCGCTTAGTCTTCATTTAATTTTCGTGCAAGACCCGGATGAAAACCTCCAAGCAGTGCCTTATCCTCGATTAAGTTTCGCTAGCGCATCAAGACCCTGCGCAAGCTAGGTATACTTTTTCGGTACCTCACAATGAAACGCCGTTTACCAGGGCTTTTCGGAGGTATCATGGTCTCATACCTAGTATGAGATTAAGTAAATCCTACTATAATTCGGATTATGCAGCCATGGCGTAGTTAGACTCGCCGTTTAAAAAGTGTGGAATATGAGATTTGCGAGCTATATCCCAGCGCTCGGCGTGCTTACTATCCAATTAGACCCGCTGTCAAAACCAAATCGACCCCAGTTTTTAAATTTTGAATTCTGAATTTAAAATAGCCAAAATTCAAGAGCAAAGCCCATAATTTTGGTTGGCAAAGATAAGATAAATTACAAGAATAAAAACTCCAATTTTAGCCAAAAACCAATCAACCAACTTAACTACACCTTCGAACATTTTGAGAATAATCGAATAATATTCAAAAGTTGAGGATCGATTAGATCCACACCCCCAGCGTTCTTTAATCAGAATTAACAGTCGCCAAATTCAAAATTCAAAATTCAGAATTCAAAATTATTTCTTATTCAAGGTCACCTGATCGCTCAAGGTAGTTTTTAGTTCTGCCTTTCCATAACTGTTTAAGACACTTTTGTCCTTAGCAAAAACGGTCAGCGTTTTAGAGACTTTTAGGTCTGCTTCAGTGTTTTCGATAAGGGTAATTTCAGCGGTTTCAATATCAAAATCCTTAGCTTTAAATTCTGAGTCAGCAGCGAGGTTAATTACGGCGTTTTCCGCTTCGCCTTCTATGTAAAAATCCGCGTGCTTTTGTAAGTTTATAGTGCTCTTGATCGTTTTTAGTTCAGCTTCAAGAGCAGTACGGTCATTCATAAAAACATTTAGATTTTCCGTTACACCTTCCAGCGCTCCATTGGCTTTTCCGTGTAGATTGATCCCTAGGTTTTTTGTTTGTACATCAAGATTAAATTCGCTGTTGTCATAGCCAGTTATAGTCATATCATCGGTTTCTAGCTGTCCATTGCTTTTTAATTCCACGTCGTTTTTCAGCTCAATCCTGTCAATTTTTTCGATATTCAGGTAAATTTCTAAGCGTTTACTACTCGTTATTCGGCGTGATGTTTCTATGTGCAAAATGCTGTCGCGTACCTTAAAAGTGACAATATCCACCAGGTTTTTGTCTGCTGTAAGTATATAGGAATTGCGCTGAGATTGCTTGATTTTCACTTCAAATTCATCGCCAACACTTAATCCATTAAAGGTCTCATCTATGGTATGGGTTACCGAAATGACGTCGCGGTCACCACTTATTTTTTCTTTTTTTTGAGCTGCACAAGAAGTGATTAGGCTCATTGTAATTATAATAATTAAGTTGTACTTTATCATATCCACTTTATTTTAAAAATTCCTTTTCAAAGAAAGGCGTCGCAAGATAAGGCTATTTGGATAATTTGCTAATATTATATTAATAATGGTTATAAGATGCTAAAAACCAACTTGCAAAACCCTATTTTTCCGTTAAACGGTTTTAATCACAATCATTTCATATGCAGTCCATCACTTTTGCCATTATTAAAGAACGAAAAAATCCGCCAGACAAACGCACTGTATTTTCTCCTGTAAAACTACGGGAGGTGCAAGAAGCATTTCCCTCGGCAAAGTTTATAGTTGAAGCATCACGCATTCGGGCTTTTCCAGATGTGGCCTATGAAAAGGCAGAATTCACGGTTACCGATGATGTGTCTAAGGCCGATATTTTGCTCGGGATAAAAGAAGTACCTGTGGAAGCGCTCCTTCCGCATAAAACCTATTTTTTCTTTAGTCATACCATAAAAAAACAAGAGAGCAACAGGGCGCTGCTGCAGACCATTCTGAAAAAGGAAATCGAGCTCTACGATTATGAAGTAATAACTGATAAAAAGGGTAACCGTCTCATCGGTTTTGGCCGTTATGCTGGTCTGGTAGGGGCTTACAATGGCTTTCGAGCCTGGGGTTTGCGTCACAAATCGTGGCAGTTGCCCAAAGCCAATGATCTCGCTGGCCTAGAAGCTATGAAAGCCAAATTAGATAAAATCAAACTTCCCAATATAAAAATTTGCCTTAGCGGTACAGGAAGGGTTGCTGGCGGTGTCAAGGAGATTCTGGATCACCTTAAAATCAAAAAAGTAAATGCTGAAGCGTTTTTGACAACAGACTTTGATGAACCGGTATATTGTAATATTGCGGTGATGGACTATAATAAGCGTATTGATGGGAAACCAGGTACGTTGGCAGAATTCTTTAGAGACCCTACTTCTTTTGAGTCCAATTTTATGCGCTTTGCGAAAGTGACCCAACTTTTTATAACCGGTCATTTTTATGGAGACGGTTCTCCCTATTTATTTACGCGAGAAGATGCTAAAAAACCAGGGTTTAATATTGAAGTAATCGCAGATATATCATGTGATATAAATGGCCCAATAGGATCAACTATTCGTTCTTCCACAGTAGAAGATCCATTATATGGCTACGATCCACAGACCGAAAATGAAACCGCTTTTGATGCTCCTTGCGCTATAACGGTGATGGCGGTAGATAATTTGCCCTGCGAACTCCCTATGGATTCTAGCGCCGGCTTTGGTGAGCTGTTTTTCGAGCATGTGATGCCTGCATTTTTTAATGGGGATAAAGATGGCGTTTTGGAACGTGCCCGAATGACTAAAAACGGCCAGCTTACAGAGCGTTTTAGCTATTTGCAGGCTTTTGTGGATGGTAATGAATAGACTGGGTTTTTATCAAAAATGACTAATTTTGGGTGATTTTCGACCCATTTAAGGGCGTTTTTAAGCAATTTTTCGCTTATAATAGGTGATTCAAGAAGAACAATCCGGCGGGGCTTCGATACAAATTCTCTTCCGCAAAAGCTTCACGAAATTCACTCAGCCACCTATGCAGTCTAAGTTTTCAGTCGCAGTAGGCAGTCTCAGTTACAGTCTCAGTATTCTGTATCTGGTTACAGTTAATAATATTCAAGATCATTTTTCTATTCTCTGTCATATTTTAATCTCTATTGGGTTTAATTCCCCGAGGCTTGCCTCGAGAAGTGAAAAATTTTTTCCGCTAAATGCCTCGTGGGCTTGCCCCGAGGTAGTTTACCTAAAATACATTTTCCGATATCTAATATCCAATTTCTGCCCTCTATCATCATACATTTTACATTATACGTTCTACATCATTCATCGTACAATTATAAACTGTAACTTTGCATGCAATTAAATCTTAATTGCAATGAAAGCTCACGATTCTAAAATACTGGGAGAAGGTCTTACTTATGACGACGTACTCTTAGTCCCCGCTTTTTCTGAAGTACTTCCCAGAGAAGTTAATATTCAGTCCAAATTTTCACGTAACATAACCCTTAATGTTCCCATCGTTTCCGCTGCTATGGACACGGTTACCGAATCTCGTATGGCCATCGCCATTGCGCAGGAGGGTGGTATAGGCGTGCTGCACAAAAACATGAGCATTGAGGCGCAAGCCTTAAAAGTGCGGCGTGTAAAACGTGCCGAAAGTGGTATGATCATAGATCCGGTAACCCTTCCGCTTACCGCGAAAGTGAAAGATGCGAAGAATAGCATGGCGGAATACGGCATAGGCGGGATCCCCATTGTTGATAATGAAGGAATTTTAAAAGGGATCGTGACCAATAGGGATCTTCGTTTTGAGAAAAATGGAGAACGGCCCATTGTTGAGGTGATGACCAAGGAAAATCTCATAACAACCAGCGAGGGAACTTCTCTGAGCCAGGCGGAAGGCATTTTACAAGAGTATAAGATCGAAAAGTTACCGGTGGTCACCAAAGAGCAGAAACTCGTCGGGCTGATCACTTTTCGTGACATTACAAAAATTACTCAAAAACCAATAGCCAATAAAGATACCTACGGGCGTTTACGCGTTGCTGCAGCTGTTGGCGTTACCGGTGATGCGGTAGAACGGGTGACTGCACTAGTCAATGCCGGTGTAGATGCAGTGGTTATAGATACCGCGCACGGCCATACAAAAGGAGTAGTTGCGGTTTTACACAAAGTGAAGGAAAAATTCCCTGATCTTGATGTTATAGTTGGCAATATAGCCACAGCTGCTGCTGCAAAATATCTTGTAGATGCTGGTGCAGATGCGGTAAAAGTAGGTATTGGCCCCGGTTCAATCTGTACAACACGTATAGTTGCGGGTGTTGGTTTTCCGCAATTCAGTGCGGTGCTTGAAGTGGCTGCTGCGATTAAAGGCTCCGGCGTTCCGGTTATCGCAGACGGTGGCATACGTTATACAGGTGATATCCCAAAAGCGCTTGCCGCTGGTGCAGACTCTGTGATGCTGGGTTCCCTTTTGGCAGGGACCAAAGAATCTCCTGGAGAAACCATTATTTATGAAGGTCGAAAATTTAAGACCTACCGCGGTATGGGTTCTGTGGAAGCAATGAAAACCGGATCAAAAGACCGTTATTTTCAGGATGTGGAAGACGATATCAAAAAACTCGTTCCAGAAGGAATTGTAGGTCGTGTGCCTTATAAAGGTGAGCTTTATGAAAGTGTGCATCAGTTCATCGGTGGGTTGCGCGCGGGTATGGGCTATTGCGGAGCAAAAGATATCCCGTCGTTAAAAGAAGACGCGCGTTTTATTAAAATCACTTCAAGCGGCATTCAAGAAAGTCATCCCCATGATGTAACCATCACCAAAGAATCGCCCAACTATAGCCGGTAATCAGTATTCAGTGAGCAGTTGCAGTAAGCAATTGCAGTAGGCAGTTTATCGATGCTCGACCTGCAAGGTATTCCCCGCTTTTTCTGCGGGGTTCCTTGTAGGTCTTTACTGGAGGTTAAGTGTTGCAAGTTAAAGGTTGCAGGTTGAAAGATGAATGTCAATTTACGATTACAAAAAATTGACCTAAAATGGTCGATTTTTTTTGATTGAAGTGAGAAACGAATGATTCCTTTGACCTGAGTTCGATGTATTTATTTGAATTCAGGAACTATCAGTTCAAGTGATTTTTTCTAGAAAAATTGTATCGAGACCAGATTGTGAATGAAAATCGCTATTCTCGATACAAAATCCTTTCAGTTCAGATAGCTATCGGAATGACTCAAATTTACGCGATTTTCTTAAGTCGAAATCAGGTTTTCAGATCTTTAAACTCCAAGTTTAACCTTCTAGATTAAACATAAAAAAAGCGGACGATTCGTCCGCTTTTTTTTTATAAAAATGAAAACTACTGTTTTAGAGTAATTTTTAGGTTATCTGCTACAGCTTGGGTAATATCTTGGGCGGGGTCAAAGTAAGCAACAGCATTGCCCAGTGTTAGTACTTGTGTGTACCCTTTTTGTTTGGCCACAGCATCTATAGCAGCGCCTAATTTTGTGTAGAGCGGACGCATGAGTTCGTCGCGGCGTATCTGTATAAGCTGCTGAGAGTTTTGGCGAAATTTCTGAATATCTTGCTCAATACCCATAATGACATCTTGCTTTCCTTTTTTGTCGGCATCGCTAATGGTATCAGAAAGACTTTGAAACTCGGTTACCTTTGTTTGATAGTTGGTTGCCATTTCTTTGAACTGGCCGTCAAGTTCGCCGCCGTAAGCCTCAATACTAGTCTGTACTTCTTTAAGTTCTGGCATGCTGGCCAGTAGGTAATCACTGTCAACCGTGCCTACTTTGGTTTGTGCAAAAGCCGCAAGGCTTATAAATAAAAATAATAAGGAAGTTGTTATTTTTTTCATAATTGAATTTTTGTCTTATTTATGCCGATTTTAGCACGTTTTAGATCATTTTTAAGGGTGAGAATTAAAATTTTGACAAAGATAAAAAACCCAATTACCTGACCAAGAGTTTTTTTAGTGAATCAGTGTTTTTTCTATTGGCCTATAAACTCGCCGCGATGCGGTTTTAGCGCATCCCGTACTACAATCATTTGCGGCTCTTCAACCACAATAAACGCAATACTGTGCATGGGAGTTACCGCTTCGGCGCCTATAGGTTTTTGCGCCAGCTTGTTTTGTGTGGCGTAATCCTGTAGATGTATCGCGTGATGTTTTGCTATCGCTGCAGCATCAGCACCTCTAAAATCCCAAATTAGCTTAATTTCTTTTGTCATGCTTACGTTTGTGTCAATAGCTGTGCCAAAATTAGTCTTTGCTTTTCTTAAAGACGCATTCGCCGGAAGTATAATTCGATAAAAGGTATCCTTTCAGCAACGTCAAAAAGATTTATTTTAGGCCTGAAAAATACCGTTTTTTATTCATTTTGGGCAATTATCTTCAAGATAGGCGCGATAATAAGTTTTCCGCATAGCGGAAGCAATGCTAAGGAGCAGTAGTTGCCGAAATATTCTGGGTTTACTTTTGGGTCGATTCTCATTCATCTTCTACCGTTAAAATAAAGCGCCTTAACTTATATAGTCAATGCTATTATCCTAATTATATCTTGCTGTTGAGTCTTTCAGCAAAGCGTTGTTTCTTCTTTTAACGGGTGCTAATGAAAACAATATAGTTTATGCATTTTCGTTATGGACAGCACGCTATTTACTGGCTTTTAATTTGTACTTTTGCTCACTTTTACGGAGGTCTCAAAAATGAAGTATTTTCTAATTGTTTCGGTTCTTTTTTGGGCTTTGCCCATAAGCCTGCAGGCTCAGGGAGAAGAGGTGCTTATGACCGTTGACGGGAAGCCCGTTTATGTATCTGAATTTAAACAGGTATATAATAAAAATCTCGATCTGGTTGTCGAAAGTGAGCGGCGAGATATTGACGGTTACCTACAGCTCTTTAAAAACTACAAACTTAAGCTGACCGCGGCAGAAGAACTTGGACTTGAAGAACGAGCAGATTTGAGAAAGGAACTCGAGGGTTATAAAAACCAACTTGCCGAAAATTTAATGATGGATTCTCCCGTGACCGAAGCATTGGTGCAGGAAGCATACGATCATATGGTTAATGAAGTTCAGGCCAGTCATATTATGGTTGCGTTGCCCGCTAACAGTCGCCCTGCTGATACGCTGAGAGCGTATAAAAAAATAGAAAAAATCCGTAAGCAGCTCATTAATGGTGCAGACTTTGAGAAATTGGCCAGGGCTGAAAGTGAAGATCCTTCTGTTGTAAATAATGGTGGTGCCCTGGGCTGGTTCAGTGCATTTAAAATGGTATATCCCTTTGAGAAAGCGGCTTATAATACACCTGTTGGCGAAATTTCGCCTATTGTGCGGTCCGGTTTTGGCTATCACGTACTTAAAACCACTGCAAAGCGTAAGTCCCGCGGTGAAGTAGAAGTTGCTCATATTATGCTGGCGTTGCACAGGAACGAGGGCGTAAACGATCAAGAGCGACGTATCCAAGAGATTTATCAAAAGCTTCAACAGGGCGAATCTTTTGATTTGCTCGCCAGGAAATACAGTGAAGATGCTAAAAGCGCCAGAATGGGAGGTGTTTTAGACCGTTTTGCAGCTGGCGGACTAAGCAGCCCCATTTTTGAGGAACAAGCGTTTGCACTTGAAAATCCTGGTGATATCAGTGCGCCTTTCACCTCAGAAGTTGGCTGGCACATTGTCAAACTTATTGCCAAGTATCCCATAGAATCGCTAAAAGCGCTTACCCCTTATATTGAGGCCAAAATTAAAAGTGACAGCAGGTCGCGCCTTGTGGAAACTGCGCTTGACGAGAAGTTACAACGCGAGCTTAATCCCTGGGAAAATGACACGCTGATTCAACATCTGGAAATGAGTTCTCTATTAGCCAAAAAGCTTGAAGACCAGACGCCACTTCTCATTATTAAAAAGGACACGGTACCAGTCTCACAGTTTGCTGAATTTTTGGCGAACGACCGTTGGTTTGGGAATGCTCAAAAAACCGACACTTTAGTGCTAAAATCGGAATATAAGCGGTTTAAATATGGCGTTTTACGCAATTATTATAAAATGCATCTTGCTGAAAATAATGTGGAATTTGCCCAGATAACCAAAGAATATCGGGAAGGGATTCTTCTTTTTGCGCTTATGGAAGATAAAATCTGGAACCCCGCAAAGGAGGATTCGGTGGGACTGGCGGGTTATTTTGCAAAGCACCGCGAAGCTTATGAGCGTCCTGAAAAATATGATGTGCTGGTCGTGAACAGTACAGATTTGGCTTCCGCCAAAAAAGCAAGAAAACTATTGAAAAAAGGCCACTCTAATCAAGAGATAAAAGAAGATCTGAATACAGATGGCAAAGTGCATATATTTTGTACCAAAGCACTTGTAGATGAGGACGACGCTTTGCTTCCGGAAGGTTATGAGGTAAAGCCCGGCGTTTCTAAAATTTATGAGGGACCAAACGAATTTACGGTGGTCGATCTAAAAAAAACAGTTCCTTCAGAAATAATGAACTTGGATGATGTAAGGGGCGAAGTTATGGGCGATTATCAGCAGTTTCTGGAAGAGCAATGGATGGAAGAACTTAGAAAGGAGCATACCATAAAAGTGAATGAAAAGGTGTATGAAAGCGTTAAAAAAGAATTGTCACATTAAATGAAAAAAACGGTCTTTATTTTGCTGATCTGTTCTGTGGTATTTAAATCCTGTGAACTTTTTACAAAAAAAACGATGGGCTCTCCGGTGGCTCGGGTAGATGATTCTTATTTATATAAGGATGATGTGGCGGCGCTGTTGACCCCAAAGATGTCTGTGGAAGACAGTGTGGTGATCGTGAACAGGTTTATTGACAGATGGGCGACCCAGCAGCTGCTTATGGGCGGTGCGCGGCGCAATATTTCCCTGTCTGAACAGGAGCGTCTTGATAATTTGGTAAACCAATATAAACTTGATCTTTATGCGCAAGCTTACAAAGATGCCCTAGTGTCAAAAACATTGGATACGACGATAAGTGATACGGAAGCACGGGAGTTTTATGAGCAAAATCCGACGAATTTTAAGCTGAATGATGAGCTTTTAAAATTGCGTTACATACATATGGGGGAAGGCGATTATGATGCGCGGGAGATCAAGAAGCGTTTTATACGCTATGATTCCATAGATAAAAAGTACCTCGATTCAATCGCAGTACAGTTTAAGGCACAGTCCTTGAACGATTCTATTTGGGTGGATAAGAATACGATAATTGCCAAAATTAATCCGATAACGCCTGAAAATGAGGCGAAATACCTAAAAAAAATGGATTTTCTTGAACTGCGTGATTCATTAGGGTTATATTTGATTTCGATCAAAGAGCACCTCATGCGTAATGATGAAGCGCCTCTTGAATATGTTATGCCCACGGTAAAGCAGATTATTTTAAACAAGAGAAAACTGGAGTTGATTAAAGAACTGGAAAAGGATATTACAAAAGATGCGATCAAAAACAAACAATTTGAAATTTATAACTAAAAACATGGTTGTGCTGAGTCTTTCCCTAGTGGGAATGGGCGCAACCGCACAGGAAACAATTAATACCGAAGATATCGCCAGCGCGGCGAAGGATACCGCCAGCGTGGTGCGTGCAGGCTTTAAAGTGGATGGCGTGGCCGCCGTGGTAGGAGAATATGTCATTCTGGATAGTGACATATCTAAGGCCAGGGCAGGACTGCAGGAACAGGATGTAGATGATTCTGAAACCACAAGTTGCAAATTGCTAGACCGCCTTATGGAAAATGAGCTCTATACCCACCAGGCGGTTATAGATAGTGTTCCTTTTTCTGAGCCACAAGTGCGCTCTTACGGGCAGCAGCAGATTTCTAGTTTCTTAAGACAGTTTGGCGGTGATGAAGAGCGTTTACTTAAATTCTACAAGAAAGAATCCATATCTGCCTTGGAAGAAGAGCTTTATGAGATCAACAGAGATCAAGAACTTGCCCGCGCCATGCAAGAACGTATTGTGGAAAATGTAGAGGTTACACCAGAAGAGATCAGAACGTTTTACAACAATTTTAAAGAAGAAGATCTGCCATTTTTTGGTGAAGAAGTAGAGATTGCTAAAATCCAGATAGAGCCAGAAGTGCCGGAGGAAGAAAAACAGAAAGTGATAGACGAGCTCAACGGCTACCGTAAGGATATCGTAGAAAGTGGAAGCAGTTTTGCCACTAAGGCGGTTTTATGGTCTGAAGATGAGGCTTCCCGCGGCGATGGCGGACTGTATAAAGATGTTGACCGGAAATCTCAATTTGTAAAAGAGTTTAGGGATGTCGCGTTCAGTTTGCAGGAAGGTGAAGTGAGCGAACCCTTTGAGACTGAATTTGGTTACCACATTATTAAAGTGGAAAAAATAAAAGGCCAAAAGATAGATTTAAGGCACATTTTACGTATTCCTAAAGTAACTCCGGCTTCTGAGGCGGCGGCCAAAGATCTTATCACAAAAATCAAAAAGCGCATTGAAGATGGGGAATTAACGTTCCAGGAAGCAGCAAAAGAATTTTCAGATGAAAAGGAAACTGCAAGCGACGGTGGTATTCTAATCAACCCAGTGACGCAGGATCGCATGTTTGAATTAAAAAACCTTCCACCAGATATTTATCCACGTGTACAGAATCTGGACGTTGGCGATATTTCAATGGTATTTAATAACCCCACACGTACAGGGCGTACGCGCTACGAGATTTATACCGTTTCAAAAAAGGTTAAAGAGCATAAGGCAGAATTTGCAAAAGATTACGTAAAAATCAAAAACCTTGCCCTACAGGCAAAACAGATCAAGGCCATACAAAAATGGCAAAAAGAAAAAATAGCCGAAACGTATGTTAAGGTAAATGGCGATTATCGTGGTTGTACTTACGAGCGTAATTGGCTAAAAAATTAATTACATGTCTGATGTTGCTGCTATTGACGGTCTGGTAGGCCGCTATAAAAAATTGAAGGAAGAGATAGGAAAAGTGATCGTAGGGCAGGAAAAAGTGATCGATGAGGTCATAATTTCCATTTTTTCAGGTGGTCACGCGTTGCTTATAGGAGTTCCTGGCTTGGCTAAAACTTTAATGGTAAATACTATTGCAACCGTTTTGGGGCTCGATTTTAAGCGTATTCAGTTTACTCCAGACCTTATGCCCAGCGATATTCTAGGCTCGGAAATACTTGATGAAAATCGGAATTTTAAATTTTTGAAAGGACCTATTTTCGCAAATATCATCCTCGCCGACGAGATCAACCGAACTCCGCCCAAAACCCAAGCTGCTTTATTGGAAGCCATGCAGGAAAAAGCGGTTACTGTTGCAGGAACGCATTACGAACTTTCCAAACCTTATTTTGTTCTTGCCACCCAAAACCCCATAGAGCAAGAGGGAACGTATCCTTTACCCGAAGCCCAGTTGGACCGTTTTATGTTTGCCATTAATCTAGAATATCCCTCCCACGCAGAAGAAGTGGCCATTGTAAAAGCCACGACGGCAGATCACAAAGTGAATTTGCAGCCACTGTTTAATGCAAAGGAAATAGAAGATTATCAACATTTGTTGAGAAGAATTCCCGTTGCGGATAATGTAATAGAATACGCGGTAAATCTGGTAGGAAAAACACGTCCCACGGCAGAAAAAGTGCCGCAGGTGGTTACAGATTATATTGATTGGGGAGCAGGCCCCCGAGCGTCTCAAAATCTTATCTTAGCAGCCAAAACACATGCCGCACTCCGTGGCAAATATTCTCCGGATATAGAGGACGTACAAGCAGTGGCAACGGGTATATTGCGCCACCGACTCATAAAAAACTACAAGGCAGAAGCCGAGGGCCTCTCTATAGAAGGTATCATCTCGCAACTTCTATAAGACAATTTTTGTTATTAAAATAGCGGCTTGTTACAGCCCTTGGACAATTTACTTTACATTTTAACCAATTTTTTGTACTTTTGTACTCTTTTTTAAAAAGAGTTCAACACATAGAAATTATCTATAAAACAACTATATATGGCATTTGACATCGATATGATCAAAGGGGTTTACAGCAAAATGGCGGAGCGCGTGGACGCTGCACGTAAGGTTACCGGAACACCCTTAACCCTAGCCGAAAAAATATTATATTCCCATCTTTGGGACGGCAAAACAGAAAAAGTGTTCACCCGCGGAAAGGATTACGTAGACTTTGCCCCAGATCGTATCGCGTGTCAGGATGCCACAGCGCAGATGGCATTATTGCAGTTTATGCAAGCCGGTAAAAAAACTGTCGCAGTTCCTACTACTGTTCACTGTGATCACTTGATCCAGGCAAAACAAGGCGCTAAAAAAGATTTAAAGCGCGCTAATGAAACCAGCAATGAAGTTTTTGACTTTTTAGAATCTGTTTCCAATAAATACGGTATTGGTTTCTGGAAACCGGGCGCTGGTATTATTCACCAAGTGGTTTTAGAAAACTATGCATTTCCTGGTGGGATGATGATAGGTACAGATAGCCATACGGTAAACGCCGGTGGTCTGGGTATGATAGCTATTGGAGTTGGTGGTGCAGATGCTGTCGATGTAATGGCCGGAATGGCCTGGGAACTTAAGTTCCCTAAACTTATTGGTGTTAAGTTAACCGGAGAATTAAATGGATGGACGGCCTCTAAAGACGTTATCTTAAAAGTAGCAGGTATTCTAACTGTAAAAGGTGGTACCGGCGCTATTGTAGAATATTTTGGCCCTGGCGCGAAAAATCTTTCGGCAACTGGTAAAGGTACCATTTGTAATATGGGTGCAGAGATAGGTGCAACTACTTCTACATTTGGTTACGATGAGTCTATGGAGCGTCTTTTGCGCGCTACAGACCGTGCAGACGTTGCAGATGCCGCAAACGAAATCAAAGAATATTTAACAGGTGATGACGAAGTGTATGCTAATCCCGAGCAATATTTTGATGAAGTAATCGAAATCAATCTTTCAGAATTGCGTCCACATCTTAATGGACCGTTTACACCAGATTTAGCTACTCCGGTAGGTGAATTAGGCGAAAAAGCAAAGAAACATGACTGGCCTCTAAAAGTAGATTGGGGTCTTATAGGTTCTTGTACTAACTCTTCTTATGAGGATTTATCAAGAGCGGCTTCAATCGCTCAACAGGCAATAGATAAAAAATTAATACCAAAGAGTGACTTCGGTATCAACCCAGGTTCTGAACAGATTCGTTTTACTGCAGAACGTGACGGTTTACTTCAGGTATTTGAAAATCTGGGAGCTACTATTTTCACCAATGCCTGTGGACCTTGTATCGGCCAGTGGGATCGTAGTGACCGTAAAGGGGACGAGAAAAATACCATTGTACACTCCTTTAACCGTAACTTCTCTAAGCGTGCAGATGGTAACCCAAATACACATGCTTTTGTAGGATCTCCCGAAATGGTTGCTGCAATTGCAATTTCAGGTCGTTTGGATTTTGATCCAATGAATGATACCTTATTGAATGAAGATGGGGAGCAGATCAAATTAGATATTCCCGTTGGTCTTGAACTTCCTCCAAAAGGATTTGCAGTTGATGAAAATGGATACCTAGCTCCTACACAAGATGGCAGTTTCGTAAATGTAAAAGTTGCAGAAGACAGCGAGCGTTTAGAGTTACTACAACCTTTTGAGCCCATTGAGGATTCAGAATTGAAAGAGGTTAAACTGCTTATTAAAGCATTCGGTAAATGTACTACAGATCATATTTCTATGGCCGGGCCTTGGTTGCGTTACAGAGGCCATTTAGATAATATTTCTAACAACTGTCTGATAGGAGCAGTCAATGCTTACAACAAAAAGACCAACTTCGTAATGAACCAGCTTACTGGAGAATATGGGGGTGTGCCTGATACACAACGTGAGTATAAAGCAGCGGGAATAAAAACAATAGTTGTGGGTGACCATAACTATGGGGAAGGTTCTTCACGTGAGCACGCTGCAATGGAGCCTAGATTCTTAGGAGTTGCCGCTGTTTTGGTAAAATCTTTTGCACGTATTCACGAAACAAACCTTAAAAAGCAAGGGATGTTAGGCTTGACTTTCGCTACTGAAAGCGATTATGATTTGATACTGGAAGATGATACGTTCAGCTTTCTGGATATTGAAGAATTTGCACCGGACAAGCCGCTTACTATTGAAGTAAAACACAAAGACGGAAGCACAGACACCATTATTGCAAACCATACGTATAATGATGCGCAAATAGCTTGGTATCGTGAAGGCTCTGCCCTAAACTTAATCCAAAAACAAAACACATAATTTCAATTGAAATATATAGAGAAAAACCAAATCCAAAAAAGGGTTTGGTTTTTTCTTTTTTTAGCAGGTAAAATACCTGTTCATAAAATACGTTTTGTTTAAACTTAAATATAAAATTATGAAAATGTATAAATTATTAATGCTGGTGGCTACCTGCGGAATAATCATGAGCTCATGCTCTGGAAATGATGACGGGTCAAATACTGCCACCATCAAACTTGATGTAATAGGCATGCAGGCGCTCGAAACAAATGTTGAATATGAAGCGTGGATTGTTGTAAATGGCGAGAATAAATCGCTGGGCCGCTTTACAGATGTTTCTTTCCCCAGGCAATTTCAGGCTAACACTGACGATATAGCTAATGCAACACAGTTTAAGTTGAGCATAGAACCAGGTAACGATCCAAGTCCAGATATCAGTAATACCATTTTGCTGAGCGGTAATTTTGCAGGTAATGGAGCGCAACTGGATATAAAAGGGACTTTGGGTAGTTTTGAAAATGCTTCCGGGGGTTTTATGCTGAAAACACCGACTGACAACAACCCAAATAATGAACAAAGCGGTGTTTACTGGCAGCGTCCAGATAATAGAGCGGGATTGCAGCTTCCCATTTTACCCGAAGGATGGAAATACGAAGGCTGGGTTACCGTACCTACTTCCAATGGAACCGTTAACCTTTCAACAGGAACATTCAGACAGCCCAATGGGCAAGATGATTTTTTACCATATAGTATGACGCTGAATGCACCACCGGCCTTTCCTGGGGAAGACTTTTTGAATTTGAATCTGCTTTCTAAAAGCGGCGTGAATACCGTTCCAGATCTACGCGGGGCAAAAGTTTTTATTTCGATAGAACCTTTCCCGGATAATGATGGGAATGCCCCTTTTATTCTGCAGCCCTTAAGTGGGGAGGCAGGCATTGAGCTTGCTCCAAGTATTAGTACTATGAATTTAAAAACAGCATCCTTTCCAGTAGGTACGGCCTCAAAAGAATAGGTTATCTTAAACGATTAGAACTTGTATAAAAAAAGTCTTGAACAGTGTTCAAGACTTTTTTTCTTTCCTATTTGATCCGTTTTTAAATGGATTTCGGTCATTTTTAGCAAAAAAATACCCTTATGCAGTGGTACTGATTTGATCCACTTTCTCAAGAATCTGGTCTATGTCCCGCTGTATGCGCTCTACGGAGTGCTCCAATTTGTTTGAAGTTTCATCATCCTTGAAATCTACTACATTAAGGGATCTTGTGACTTTGCCCTGTACGATAAGCACCTCACTAATGTTCTTCAGGGAGTAGGTAATGTCATCATATTTGGGGTTATCGCTAGATAATATAATTGAATTATTGTTTAAATCCTTTTTTATGCGTTTAGTAATTACAGCTTTAGGAGTAATCACTACAATTATTGACCCATCTATTACTGCTGTAAGATCATCAAGATGTTTAGTGATAAGCACGTCGCCGTGCATGAGCGTGGGCATCATGCTATCTCCTTCTACCTCAAACAGCTTTTGATCCTTATAAGAATCGAAACCAGGGATTCGGTACATTTCTAAAGCACCCAACCATTCTTCATCTTTTCGGTTTTCTATAAAACCAGCGTGAGCACTCACGTTAATTAACGGTATAAAACCATTTTTTAAGGACATGGTTACCGCATTATGAGAACCTTTTAAGATTCGGTCCGTTGGCACACTGTAAAGTTTGCTCAGGGTAAGCAGGTGCTCTGTAGTTATTGAATTCTGGCCGTTTTCTATTAAAGAATAAGCACCTTGAGTAATTTTAAGCTCTAAAGCTATTTTTTTCTGGGAAAGACCAGCGGTTTCGCGTAAAGCCTTTAATTGTTTGGAAACTGACATATTTTTATTCTCTATCTTTAACGAGTTGGGGGCAATTTTTTTTGCTAATTTAATATTTTTTTATGAAAGAAATCACATTGGATGTCATTTGTCTTGTTAAAATGAATTACAAGGATTAAATAAATTATGTATTATGATTTTGATACTAACTTTTACATTGAATTATAAATTTAATTAACTGTTATAATATCAAATAAATAATCAATTGTATTAATATATACGTTTCTTTTTTAACTTCGGTTTTAAAAATATTATAAATCACGAACATGAAAAATTGACTAAAGTGCTAATTTAATTGAGATTAGGCTGTTTAAAAGTCAGTGATTATAACAAATTGTAAGTAATGATAGTCGAACAGTATAACAGTTCCTATCACAAAAAATTATAATTTAGCTGAATTAATTAATTATTGTGCTCAATTAAGCCGTAATAGGAGGATGTAAATTAATTATAAAAATGAGTTTTTAATCAATTTCATATTCCAGTCGCATAGTGATGCTTGCTGTCTTTTTTTTGTCCGAAGTATTAAAAGAACCGCTCCAGCTGTAGTCTTCGCTGCTATTCTGACCAGTGATTTGAAAAACACCCATAGAAGCACTTTTAAGATTTCCAAGTTTACCACCACCGTTTTCGGCAATTTTTTTAGCGCGTATGCGGGCATCTGCCGTGGCTTGGGATATCATTTCTATTTTAAGGTCGGCAAGTTTAGTATAGTAATAACGTGGTGGGCTACTTTGTAGTTGCACATCTTTATTGAGCAGTTCTGTGATTTCACGGCTTACCATTTCGACTTTCTCAACGTTTTTAGATTCTACCTTTACGGTCTGCCTCAGTTCATAACCGGTAAATATAGTACCGGTAAAGTTGCCGTTTTGATATTGATTTTCCCGCTGCTCATTTGTAATTACGGCTTCAAAAACTATTTGATCTGTAGCAATACCTTTTTCCGTGATGTACGTGCGTACAATTTCCTTGTCGCGGGCAAGGTCATTAAAAGCTTTCTGTAAATCTGGATTTACCCTTACAAAATCGGCTTCCCAGACAATTAAATCAGATACAAAATCAGTACTTCCCAGTCCAGTAGTGGCAATGGTGCCATCTGGATTTGCTCTTCTTAAATAAGCGTCACCCAGCAAATAGGAAGCAATAATTATGGCCAGGCTAAAGATAATTGCATTGAGGAATTTCATTGATCTACCTTTTTGGTATATCAAAAATAAATAGAAATCTTGTATAGGGGGATTTTTATCCAATAAAAATCCAATTGAAGCTATAAATAACCTTTTAAGTATCCTCAAAACCTTTTTAAATAGCAATTCTTGTTGCTGCCTAAAATCATTTTAAATCTTATTTTTGCGCTTATGATAGATACCGTTTTAATTCTGGATTTTGGGTCGCAATACACACAGCTCATAGCACGGCGCGTTCGAGAGCTGAATATTTTTTGTGAAATTGTACCTTTTAATAAAATACCCGAAGATTTAACCGCCTGTAAGGCCGTTATTCTCTCTGGTTCGCCATTTTCTGTACTTGCGGAAGAGGCCCCTCAGCCAAAACTGGAGGCCATTAGGAAGAAATTGCCGTTGCTGGGTATCTGTTACGGCGCCCAGTATCTTTCCCATAATTTTGGTGGTGAGGTAGGCCAGTCCAATACACGTGAATATGGAAGGGCAAATTTGTCTATGATTAAGGCAGATGAACCCTTTTTTGATGGAGTAGAAGAGGGCAGCCAGGTATGGATGAGCCATAGCGATACCATAAAATCCCTTCCTGAAAACGCAGTGAGGCTTGCTAGTACCAATGACGTGCTTAACGCAGCATACCGTTTGGAAGGAGAAGAGACTTATGCCATACAGTTTCATCCAGAAGTTTATCATACCACGTATGGCAAACAAGTGCTTCAAAATTTTCTGGTAACTATTGCCGGAGTATCCCAAGATTGGACTCCAGATAATTTTGTGGAAAAAGCAGTTGATGATCTTCAAGAAAAGATAGGCAATGATAAAGTGGTACTTGGGCTTTCCGGAGGTGTTGATTCTTCGGTAGCGGCCATGCTTCTGCACAGGGCTATTGGTAAAAACCTCTATTGTATTTTCGTAAACAATGGGTTGTTACGTAAGAATGAGTTTAAGGATGTGCTTGATCAGTATAAAGGCATGGGGCTGAATGTAAAGGGCGTAGATGCTTCTTCACGCTTTCTGGATGCTTTAAAAGATAAAAGCGATCCCGAGGAAAAACGTAAAATCATAGGCCGGGTATTTATAGAGGTTTTTGATGATGAGGCGCACCTGGTCAAAGATGTGAAATGGCTTGCTCAGGGTACCATTTATCCAGATGTAATAGAATCGGTTTCGGTAAGCGGTGGCCCTTCCGCAACCATAAAATCGCATCATAATGTGGGCGGCTTACCAGATTATATGAAACTCAAAGTGGTAGAGCCCCTCAAGATGCTCTTTAAGGATGAGGTGCGCCGCGTGGGCGCTAGTATGGATATGGATAAAAAACTACTGGGGCGACACCCATTTCCAGGTCCTGGGTTGGCCATACGCATACTTGGTGATATTACGCCAGAAAAAGTGCGTATCCTACAGGAGGTTGACGCCATTTTCATCAATGGCCTGCGGGAGTGGGAGCTTTATGATAAAGTATGGCAGGCGGGCGCCATGTTATTGCCCGTAGAATCCGTTGGTGTAATGGGCGATGAGCGTACCTATGAAAAATGTGTGGTTCTGCGTGCCGTAGAAAGTACAGATGGGATGACCGCAGACTGGGTAAACCTACCTTACGCGTTCTTGCAAAAAACATCTAATGATATAATAAACAAAGTAAAGGGCGTTAATAGAGTAGTATATGATATTAGCTCAAAACCGCCTGCTACCATTGAGTGGGAATAACAAACCGTAATGACCAACCGAAAATTAACACCATTTATCATGAAGAATATAGTTGTAGCATTCCTTTTTATGTTTGTGATATGTAGTTGTGCCAGTTTGGGACAGCAATCCTATTCCAACCATAGAGTACAGGAAGGTGAAACGATTTCAGCTATTGCCAATAAATACAATATTACAGTCTATGAACTGTACCGCTTAAATCCTGAAGCGCGTGATGGCCTTTATCCCGGCCTTGTGCTGATGTTACCAGGAAGTAAGGCAGCTATGGCGCAACAGGAGCAAGAGTCAAGAATGAAGGACCAAGAATTTAAAACACACACGGTCGAAAAAGGGGAAACCATTTATAGCCTTGCCCAAAAATATGAGATTAGCGAGGAGACCATAAAACGGTACAATAATCAATTGTATTCCGCAGAATTGCGTACTGGGGAAGAATTGAAAATACCCGTAAATAACGGAAAACTTACCTTAGACACGCAAAAACCGACCGAAACCAACAGAAAACACGTGGTAAAGCCTAAGGAGACCATTTATGGCCTTGCTAGCATGTACGGTATTACCATTGAAGAATTAAAGGCTCTCAATCCAGAGATAACGGATGGCCTTCCCATAGGTGCCATTTTAAATGTACCTGATAAAAGCTATACCGCAGACGCGAAATTGGATGAGGATAAGTTTGGTTTTTATCAAGTGCAGCAGGGCGATACTTTTTATTCGTTGACCCGCCGTTGGGATATGACCGATGAGGAGCTTATTAAATTGAACCCAGCTCTAGAAGATGGCCTGCAAAATGGTATGATCTTAAAACTTCCAAAAAGCCTTATCCCGGCTGGTGAAGAACTTGCTGGCGGTGGGGCGCTTGATCTTACCAAAGCACTCACGAATTTCTCGGAAAAAAATGTCGCCGTTTTATTGCCTTTTAATACTGATGTTCCTACAGATAGTCTAAAAGTTATGTTGACGCGCAACGGCGTTTCTAGAATCGCCCTAGATTTTTATAGTGGTGCGCTCATGGCGGTAGACTCTGCAAAAGCTTTGGGGCTTTCTACAAAATTGTATGTGTATGACACCCAATATACTCGTGGGGAAGAAGCCGCCAACGAAAATATGCTTAATTCTATTTTAGATGCAAATGATTTTTCTGATATGGATGTCGTTATTGGCCCCTTATTAGGTCAGAATGTGACAGAAGTAAGTACCAAGTTACGCAGCAAAGGGATTCCAGTAGTTTCTCCACTTACTCCGCGTCTGGAAATGACATCTAATCTTTTTCAATCTCGGCCCAATGACAATATCCTACGCGCGTATATGCTTGACTATATAGAGGTAAGCGGAAAGGATAAAAATATTATTATTATTGCCGATGCCAAAAACCAAGATATCAAAAATAAATTACTTGATCTGTATCCTGATGCTAAAGTTCTGGATCCACATAGTGGTGACAGTGGGTATTATCTCAATCCAGATGATATCTCCAGCAGGCTTGATAAAAACCGGGAAAATTGGATTATTTTAGAGACCAATGACATTCCTTTATTGAGCAATACAGTTACAAGTGCAAATACTCAGGTGGCCGATTATAAACTTAACCTTATGACAACAAGTAAAGGTGATGCCTATGATAGCGAAGACATAAGCAATATGGCCCTTATGCGTTTGGGCTTTCAGTTTCCTTCCATTGATAGGCAGGGGAGTATAGAAGGTTCTTTGAGTAGTTTTGCCGCCAGTTACCGCAATAGATATGGGGTGGACCCAAATAATTACGCCATACGTGGTTTTGATTTGACACTTGATACCTTATTACGTTTGGCAACGGCAGAAGATTTATACGCTTCCGCAAATAATGGTGTAGAAACGCATTACATAGAAAACAAGTTCAATTATGTAAAAGCGGCTGAGGAAGGGTATTATAATAAGGCGGTTTATGTTTTAAAATATGGGCCAGGTCTTATTTTAGAAGAAGTGGAAGTTCCTACACAGGTTCTTGATAAAATAGAAAATTTTAAAGATTAATCCATGACCAGCAAAGTAGTTTATCAAGGTGATTTACGTACTGAATGTACACACGGGCAATCGGGCAGCAGTTTTATAACGGATGCGCCGGTAGATAATAATGGAAAAGGGCAAGCCTTTTCACCTACTGATACGGTAGCTACCGCATTGGGAAGTTGCATGCTCACTATCATGGGTATTAAAGCAGCTCAAATGCAACTGGATATTATAGGAAGCTATGCGGAAGTGGTTAAAACCATGGCCGCAGATCCCAGACGTATTTCAGGGATTCATATACAGCTTTTTATGCCTGAGAAAATAGCCGATAAAGAACGTAAAATCCTTCAGAATGTAGCATTGGCCTGTCCCGTGCATAAAAGCCTGCATCCCGATATGGATAAGGAAATAGAATTTCTATGGCAACTATAAAAGTCAACTAACCTTTCGATAGTGACTTGCGATGGCAATAAAATACTATATATAACTATAAAAAGCCCGAAACAATGCGTTTCGGGCTTTTTTACAACTTCAAGGCGTTGAGGATGTTTGTACTCTATTTAGAAGGCTAATTCAAATAATAACAAAAATATCCTTTACTTTTGAATGTCAGTTACTTATAAGACGTAAAAAAAACATTATTGTTGCAAAGTATTCAATAATTAACATATTAATAACAAATGAGGTAGCAACGACCGTTTTACATGAGATGTAGTGACCATAAAAAAACCCAGAAATAAAAATCCCTGGGTTTTAAAAAAACTTGAGCAACCTTAATTAACACTAACCATCAAAACCAATTAAGAGCTGCTCAAGTTTAGCAATGTTATTTTCTACTTATATAGACGTTGGTTTTAGTATCTTGTTACGTAAAATTGACTATTTAACGCCAATTTATGAATTGCTAATGTCGCTTTAAAATAACGAGAAATTGGAGTGGTAATTGTAGTTACAACAGGAAATCCTGTATTTAGAAAAGATTCAGTATAAAGGAATTGTTTAGATTAATAAAACAGCATACTCAAAATAAGGAAATGAAAAAAACATTGGTACTGGGAGCATCAAACAATCCTGCGAGATATTCAAATATGGCGATTGAAAAACTAGTAAAATATGAGCAACCAGTCGTTGCAATCGGTCTTCGTTCAGGGGCAGTAGCAGGTATAACGATTCTTACCGGTAAGCCAGCACTTGATGACATTCATACGGTGACCATGTATATCAGCCCAAAAAGGCAACCGGAATACTACGATTACCTCGTTAGCCTAAAGCCCGAACGCATCATATTCAATCCAGGAACTGAAAACCCAGAATTTTATAAGATTCTTGAGAAAAGCGGCATTAAGGTAAATCCGGCATGCACGTTGGTTTTACTTTCTTCGCAACAGTACTAAACCTAAATAGGTGAGTGCACCGTTGAGAATGAGAATAAAAAATCCAAATTCAAATTGGAGATACGTTTCGCATAGGGTGCTTATGATATAGGCAACAACTGGCGAGGCAACTGCCACTACAGGGATAAGCTTATCTTTTACCTTCCATTTACTGAAGAGGCCAAAAGAATATAACCCTAACAATGGCCCATATGTGTATCCCGCAAATACAAATAGGCGTGCTATTACACTTTCATTAGCGATCACGTATTTAAAAATAATTACAACAAGTATCAGAACCAGCGAGGTGATTATATGAACAGCCTTGCGCACACGTATTTGTTTTTTCTCATCGTATTTCTTCTCAATATCGAGTATATCTATGCTAAAGGAAGTGGTTAGCGCAGTAAGAGCACTATCTGCACTAGAGTAGGCTGCCGCAATAAGCCCAAGAATAAAGCACGCCCCAATGGCAAGGCCAAGGTCTGCTTGTGTGGCGATGTAAGGAAACAGGTCATCTTTGCTAGCCGTTATTCCATTTTTTTCGGCATAGATGGTTAGAAGTAGTCCCAAGGCCAGAAATACAAAGTTTACTATGGTCAAAACAATGGTAAACCAGAATACATTTTTTTGGGCGTCGCCCAAAGTTCGGCACGTCAGGTTTTTTTGCATCATATCCTGATCCAGACCCGTCATGACAATTGCAATAAATGCGCCCGAAATAAACTGTTTAAAGAAAAAATCGCTGCTTTTCCAATCTTCAAAAAAGAATATTTTAGAAAGGTGGCTATCACCCAGAAAGCTGAAAAAGTTACCTGCATTGATCCCCAGATCGCTAGAGATATAGTAAATGGCAACACCCACCGCGATGAGCATGAACAACGTTTGCAATGTATCTGTCCACACGATTGTCTTAATACCTGACCTAAAGGTGTAGAGCCAGATCAATAAAATGGTAAAGGTAACAGTAAGCCAGAAGGGAATTCCCAGATTGTCAAAGACAAGCAATTGCAGTACATTGGCAACGAGATAAAGCCGAAAACTTGAACCCACCACACGGCTTATCAAGAAAAAAGAAGCTCCGGTTTTGTAAGCATAAATGCCAAAGCGGCCTTCAAGATAGGTATAGATTGAGGTCAGGTTCAGCCGATAATATAAAGGCAATAGCACGAGACCTATCACCGCATAACCGACCGTATATCCCAGAACGACCTGAAAATAACTGAACTGGGAGGCTTCTACCCAACCAGGAACAGAGATAAAAGTGACTCCAGACAACGATGCGCCTATCATCCCAAAAGCCACCAGATACCAGGGAGATGCCTTGCCTGCCTTAAAGAAATCGGCATTGCTTCCTTTTTTCCCGGTCAAAAAGGAAATCAGGATCAAAACCATAAAATAGGCGGCGATTAAGGAGAGAATGAGTGACGCTTGCATGTTTCAGTTTAAATAATTATTACGAAGATAGAGAAAAGATGCCGTCTCAAAAACGGTTGCTATTCATCAAAAAACGGACTAAAATGGCTTAAAAATAACCATCATTCAAGTATTTTAGCATATTTAATCACGAATATAGCTTTTTTAGCACATACTCTTTATCTTTACCTTCCTATAATCCCTCGTGAAGAATATTCCCCGGGTTCTTAAAAGTATAGAAATCCCAAGGGATTTTAAATTTGTTTCTAACGCACGCTCCACGGCCTCTTTCAATAAAAGGCCTATTTTATAGGGGTTCATGATGAATTATATATGGAATTTCCAAAATTCTTATTAGGTGACAATACAGACTATTCTGATTCCATTTTTGTGGTGCATACAGAATTTCCACGGTTTATAATAAACCTGCAGAACGATGAAGTAGAATGGCTCGAGGATTTTGATGCCGATGATGAAGAAGAATTGGCGGAAGAGGTAGAATCTCTGATAAAAGCTGCTAATGAATTCTATGATAGGGAGGTGGCCCGTTATGATAAAGAGTGATGGATACCTTGCAGCAACTTGATACAGAATTATTCATTTACCTCAATAATCTGGGCAGTACACCGTGGGACGGTTTATGGCTGGGAATAACCAATAAGTGGTATTCCATACCAGTTTACGTCGTTTTGCTTGTGCTTGTTTATAAAAAGCTGGGCCTTAAAAATACTGGAATAGTAGTGCTGTTTGTGGCTGCCCTAATTACCTGTACAGATCAATTGGCCAATGTTTTTAAACACGGTTTTGAGCGACTACGTCCCTGCCAACTAGATGCGCTTAGGCAACAGACGCGTTTTATAGCGGTGCGCTGTGGTAGTTTTGGTTATTTTTCGGCACACGCCGCAAGTTCTATGAGCCTTGCTATTTTTTTGGGTATGGTACTTCGAAAAAAGTTGCGGTATCTTCTTACATTATTGATCCTGTGGGCCTGCATTATAGGGTATAGCAGAATTTACGTGGGCGTGCATTATCCGGGAGATGTGCTTACCGGGATGTTTATAGGCGGTTTACTAGGCTATTTTTTTTACTTGCTCTTTGGCTTTATTTCGGCTAAATTAAAGCTTAATGGAAACCATCTTAAATAATGAATTATTATAAACCATGCCGAAAACAACAGGGTTTAAAAAATATATTTGAATGAAAATATTAGTTACCGGTGCAGCCGGATTTATAGGTTCGCATTGCGCCGAGCGTCTTGCCAGTATGGGGCACCAAGTGGTAGGCGCAGATAATTATTCGCCTTATTATGATCAAGACCTAAAACATAAAAATGCCAAAGATCTAGAAGAAGTTGGTATTCCCATAATGCGTGTTGACTTGCGCGAGCCCAAAGATTTTGAAAAACTGGATACTGATTTTGAATATATTTTTCACTTTGCCGGCCAGCCGGGAATCGCAGCCAACTCTAGTTTTGAGGATTATCTTATGAATAATCTCGTTGCGACTAAAAACCTGATAGACTTTGCGCTTACCTGTAAGGGGTTGAAAATGTTCACTAATATTTCAACTTCTTCTATATATGGTCTGCACGCCACTCTTACCGAAGAATCTGCACCTGCACCGGCCTCGTTTTATGGCGTGACCAAACTTGCTGGAGAACAACTCGTACTTTCAAAATCAAGGGAAAAAAAGCTAAAAACGTGTTCGTTACGGCTATTTTCGGTTTATGGACCCAGAGAACGTCCCGAGAAATTGTACACTAAACTTATAGGTTGCGGCTTTTTCAATCAGGAATTTCCGCTTTTTGAGGGAAGTCAGGAGCATGTGCGCAGTTTTACTTATGTAGGCGATATCATTGATGGCGTGGTGAGCATAATAGGCAATGAGGAAAAAGTAGACGGCCAGATCATCAATATGGGAAGCGAGGCAGAACATACCACGGGAGAAGGCATCGGCATTGTTGAGGATCTCCTGAATACCGAAATCCGTAAGAATATTATACCAAAGCGCCAGGGAGATCAGATGTTTACCAAGGCCAATATTGAAAAAGCCAAAAAACTTTTGAATTATAATCCGCAGACAACTTTGAAAGAAGGTCTTAAAAAACAGGTAGAATGGTACAAGAAAGCTTTTGTAGATTAAAGCAATAAGCTGATAAATCGCTTCTTTTCGGCTTAAATTTGACTATAAACAGGCTGTTTTCACATGATTTCGGCCTTTTTAACTGGATTGTTTAGCGTAAATTCTAACGTTATTACCGTAATTTGTTTCACTTACAATTAAAAATATACAATAATTTAAATCAAGCTTAAGCCATGAAATATCTTATCGCAATCGTATTATGTGCCGTTCAACTGCAATTTGTCTACGCACAAAAAGCGCCGGATTCTTTGAAACTTCAATTTGACCACGAGTCGCTTTTAGTTTCCAATATAGAAAAAAGCGCCGACTTTTACCAGAATGTTTTGTTGCTGAAGGAACTGAAAAACCCACTGAACAGCCCAGACCGTAAATGGTTCTCCCTAGGCGGAAATTATCAGTTGCATTTAATACATGAAGACAGAAATATGGTGCAAAACGATGTGGCTACCCATTTTTCGCTTAGCGTAAACGATCTGGATGCGTTTATTGCGTTTTTAGATAAAAAAGGCGTTCCCTACACAAATTGGCCCACCACTGAAAAAGCCATAAGTACACGTCCTGATAATGTGCGTCAGGTTTATGTGAAGGATCCAGATGGTTATTGGATCGAGGTTAATGATGCGACGTATTAAAGGGAGGAATTCTTCTCTTCTTGAGTATTTTCTTTTTTTCTTGGGTGAAATTCTTCCATGACTTTGCGCAGGTGTGAGCGGTCTACGTGCATGTAGATTTCGGTCGTAGTGATGCTTTCATGTCCCAGCATTTGCTGTATAGCGCGCAAATCTGCCCCATTTTGCAATAAATGAGTCGCAAAGGAATGCCTAAAAGTATGCGGACTGATATTTTTCTTGATTCCAGCGGCAGCGGCGGCGTTCTTAATAATGGTAAAAATCATGGCGCGCGTTAAACGGGCGCCTCTTCTATTTAGAAACAAAATATCTTTAAACTTCGGTTTAGCTTGCTGTAGATCGCGCGTTTCTTCATAGCGGGAAATAAAAGACTGTGTGTCTTTTGCAATGGGAACAAAACGCTGTTTATCGCCCTTTCCCGTCACGAGAATAAAACCTTCCTCAAAAAACAGATCAGAAAGTTTGAGATCGAGCAGTTCAGAAACGCGTAGACCACAACCGTACAAAGTCTCTAATATTGCCTGGTTGCGCGTTCCTTCGTTTTTGCTGAGGTCTACGGTCGCAATGAGTTGATCAATTTCATCGGTGGAAAGAGTATCGGGCAGTTTACGGCCCAGTTTAGGCGATTCTATAAGATCCATGGGGTTATCTGCGCGATATTCTTCATCTAAAAAATATCTAAAAAATCCTTTAAGACCAGAAATAAGTCGCGCCTGTGAACGTGCGCTCAGGCTTTTGGCCATTTCGTAGATAAACTGCTGCAGGGTTTCTTGGGATATACTGAGCGGCTTATCGGCACTTTCAACTTGCAGCAACCAATTCTCCAATTTCTTTAAATCGAAGTGGTAATTTTTGATGCTGTTTTCAGCAAGGCTGCGTTCCAGTTTGAGAAAGTCGAGGTATTCTTTGATTGCTTGTTGCCAGTTCATTTTAAATTGACGTTGAGATGCAAAGTAACCACTTTCATTCAGAATTAAGATTAATCTTATTTGATTCCTGAAAATGAAGAGTTGTTGGTACAATTGAAATATGCCGGTGCTCATGCAGATTACTAGAAGCAAGGTTTTTACTTAAAACCGTAAGTTCTTTATGTAAATGCTGAAAAATTCAAATGTATTGTATATTTCTGTTTTCAAGAATTTTTAGATCGCAGAATCCGGGTTTTATTTTTTTGAAAGGCCCAACCAGCTATCATTATAATTGAACTTATAATGTCTAAAAATCGGCTCAAAAGTCCGTTTTTTTTATGCCCTTATTTCAACTATATTTGAACAGTAAACAATAAACAATTGCCAATAAACAATTACACGATTACACAAATCAACAACCCGAAACATAATCCATGGCCAAAGAACTTAAAATACTCATCATAAATGGTCCCAACCTTAATATGCTGGGTAAACGGGAGCCAGATGTGTATGGGAATAGATCTTTTGAAGATTATTTTTCTGCGCTGCAGTTTAAATTTAAAGAAACCGAACTTTCTTATTTTCAATCGAATTGTGAGGGAGATCTCATAACAAAATTACAAGAAGCTGATGCGGTTTTTGATGGCATTGTCCTAAACGCCGCGGCCTATACACACACTTCTGTGGGCATCGGCGATGCAATTGCGGCTATAAAGACGCCGGTTATAGAGGTGCATATATCCAATGTTTTTGCACGGGAAGAATTTCGGCATCATTCCTACATTTCCAAACATGCGGCGGGCGTTATTTTGGGCTTTGGTCTAAAAAGTTATGAACTCGCCATTCAATCATTTTTGCTTGAAGAATAAAGCATTTTTAAATTGGAGTAGTGGTAAAGACAGCGCGCTGGCCTTATTTCTCGCCTTAACGGAAGAAAAACTCAGTGTAGATACGCTTGTCACCACGATAAATGAGCGGCATGATCGGGTTTCCATGCACGGCTTACGCGCTTCATTGCTTCAAAAACAAGCGGAAGCAATCGGGCTACCGCTGCGTGAAATCAAGCTTTCGGAATCTATTTCCATGGAAAAATATTCCGAAGTTATGGAAAGTGAATTTCTGAAATTGGTGAATACTGGCTTTACCCATGCCATTTATGGCGATATTTTTCTGGAAGACCTACGGGAATTTCGGCAGAAAAGCCTTCAGAAAGTTGGTTTACAGGGCGTTTATCCGCTATGGAAACAAGAAACCACTACACTGGCACGCAAAATTATAGCACTAGGTTTTAAAGCCATAACCGTTGCAACGAGCGATACGTTACTGGGAAAGGATTTCTGTGGAAGGGAATACGATCAGAATTTTTTGGATAATTTGCCCGCAGGTGTAGATCCTTGTGGTGAAAACGGCGAGTTTCACACTTTTGTTTACGACGGACCCATTTTTAAAAACCCTATTTCTTTTGAGATCGGCGAACGGGTAAAGCGTGATTTGAATACTTCTTCCACACAAAATGGAGACTGGGAAAGCATTTTCTGGTTTTGCGATTTGATCTAAAAATTACCAAAAAATCCTTAAAAACGACTAAAACGAGCGTATAAACAGCCAATTTTAAAGGCCAATACCCCAATTATCTTACCTTTGTAATTCATTTTTAAATTTTAGATATGCAAGACGGTATTTATGCCAAATTTCATACGCCAAAAGGCGAAATTCTGGTGCAACTTACGTATAAAGAAACGCCTGGAACGGTAGGCAATTTTGTGGCTTTGGCCGAAGGAAATCTAGAGAATAAGGCAAAACCTCAGGGTGATGGCTTTTATAACGGACTTAAATTTCACCGTGTGATTCCTGATTTTATGGTTCAGGGCGGCGATCCTCAGGGAACGGGAACCGGTGGTCCTGGTTATAAATTTGATGATGAATTTCATCCTGATTTAAAGCACGATACTCCAGGTACATTGTCAATGGCAAATTCAGGCCCAGGCACAAACGGAAGCCAGTTTTTTATCACCCACGGCGCCACGCCATGGTTAGATAACAAACATACCGTTTTTGGTAAGGTTGTGGAAGGTCAAGATGTGGTAGATACCATTTCTCAAGGCGATTTGATGAACGAAGTAGAAATCATCCGTCAAGGGCAAGAAGCTGAAGATTTTAATGCAGTGGAAGCTTTCCGTACGTTTGAAGGTTCGCGGGAAAAACGTCTCAAGGAAGACAAAGCAAACGCCGAAGCTTCTTTAGATAAGATCGCTGCCGGTTTTGAGAAAACAGATAGCGGTCTGCGTTACAAGATCATTCAAAAAGGAGACGGTAAAAAGGCCGAAAAGGGGAAAACCGTATCGGTGCATTACAAAGGTCAGTTGGCTGATGGTACCGTTTTTGACTCTTCTTATAAAAGAAATGAGCCCATTGATTTTGAACTGGGTGCCGGCCAAGTAATTTCCGGTTGGGATGAGGGCGTAAGCTTATTGCAGATAGGTGATAAGGCGCGCTTTGTAATCCCATCCAACTTGGGTTATGGATCTCGCGGTGCCGGTGGAGTGATACCACCAGATGCGACATTGATTTTTGATGTGGAACTGATGGCCATAAAATAGCGATAGCTTACAATTTTAAAAATCCCGCTAAAACACCGAAAATTAGTTGTTTTAGTGGGATTTTTGATTTTATGCTAGTGAATCCTGCAAGCTATTCCGCTTTTGGGAGGGACGAGCAAATGGGGTTCCTTGTAGGTATTTCTTAACCTATGGATATCCTATCTGGTGTTCAGGTTTTTATTTAGACTTTTCCGGGAGGGGGAAATGCTTTTCACTTTCAGGTTAATTTGGGCTTAAACCTACAAGGAGGTTTTTTCTCGTTCCTCGGAAAAACGA
>Ga0314774_1000472_pt1 | contig 32644 bp, 29 predicted proteins | sample MetaGCBIA2018_FD_204515 | JGI IMG/M metagenome (GOLD analysis project Ga0314774, IMG submission 204515) | Cryopeg brine microbial communities from Beaufort Sea near Barrow, Alaska, United States - CBIA 2018 | ecosystem: Environmental > Aquatic > Marine > Coastal | place: USA: Alaska | collected... | reverse complement strand
CGATGCCACCTTTCTTATGGTGCGCTCGGGCAGAGATGATAGATGTGACTACTATTGTCGATAATGAAGTCCCAATCGATAATGGCATAGCAATAGATATATCTATATGCAAATAAATAAAGATATAATAAAGCATTGGTACAATGACTATACCTCCCCCTACTCCCAACATACCTGCTAATAAGCCTGCAATCATACCACTGACCAATAAAATCGGCAATAGAATTAATATTTCATTCATTAATTTTTTCCTTTATTATTTTTATTCTAAAAACTTGATGTACTGCCATCACTTCGGGGATAAGCACTGAACTGCTCATCTTTACTTGCTATTGGCTATGATTTTTTTTGTAAGCTAAATTCCAAGTAGAAACTGCCCCTGCACCTGTGTTTGCCGCTAATTTTCCTCTAAATAGAATTTTACTTACTTGCGAATACAATGGTAAATTTACATCATGTCCGCTACGGTCAGAAGCATCTGTGAATTCCTGCATTGTCATTCATTCTAAATTGTCTACTATTTCTCTTTGTACTAGAGGTATAGATGCCTGTCCACCTCCAAATCAAAAAAGTCCCGTTTTTAGAAAAGCTATAAAAAGCTTTAGTAAATTACTCATTATCCTCATTACCGCCACCGGTTGTTTTTAGTCTGCTTATTTTCTTGTTTTGTCTGACAGAAAATATAATTAATAAAACAGAAAGTACTATAAATGACAACGAAATAGGTCTAGTAAAGAATAGCATTGAATCAGGATCAATTATCAACGCTCTTCTTAAGTTGCTTTCTGCCATAGGTCCAAGAATAACTCCTAATATAGCTGGTGTCAGTGGATATTTGTATTTTACAAGTATATATCCAAACAATCCCATTACCAATAATATATATAAGTCGGAAATTCTGTTATTCAACAAGTAAGTTCCAATCACGCAAAGAGTCAAAACTACAGGTACAAGTATATAATTAGGTATATTTACAATTTTAATAAAGAATCTTAACCCAACAAATTGGATAAGCAACATAAATACACTTGCTACCATTATTGATGCAAATATACTTCCTACAATATCAGGATTGTTTTGAATCAACAAAGGTCCAGGGGTAACACCATGAATCATAAGAGCCGACAATATTACTGCTCCTACAGCATCTCCAGGTATTCCTAGTGCAATCGTTGTTATCATTCCTCCACCTGCTGTTGCATTGTTTCCTGATTCTGAAGCAACAACACCATCTGCTATACCTGTACCAAATTTTTCAGGATGTTTTGATCCTTTTTTCGCCTGATCGTAAGCTAAAATATTAGAGATACTGGCACCAGCTCCCGGTACTGCACCTATAAATGTACCTATAAAAGAAGACCTTAATAGATTAATAGGTTGGCTAAGAGTAATCTTTAAACCCTTGAGTAAGTCAATATCAAACTTTTTATTTATCATCTCACTCTTACTTTTAAGATCAGAGTTAGAATGAATATTATGACTTTCTATTTCTTCAAACAATCTAGATATGGCAAACATACCTATGAGAACTGTTAAAAACGGTACACCTGCTTGTAGATTATAGAATCCAAAAGTGAATCTTGGGACTCCCGTCATAGGGTCCATTCCAACATTGGCAATAGCTAAGCCAAATAGCCCTGCCAATAATCCCTTTTCAACTGATTCACCTGTCAAACCAGCTATTATGGTAATAGAAAATGCTATCAGTGAAAAATATTCCCAAGGTCCTAACTTCATAGCAAGAGCAGCTATTTGTGGTGCTAGTGCAACAAGAATTACCATACTAATTATGGAACCAAAAAAAGATGACCATATTCCGATGGATAGTGCTCTACCAGGATAACCGTTTTTAACCATAGGGTATGCATCAAAAGTTGTTGCAACAGCTGATGGAGTTCCGGGAATACCAAGTAGTGCAGCAGTTATCAAACCCCCGGAAAGACCTCCTACTGAAACACCTAAAATAGTTGCAACACCTTGAGCAGGAAGCATCCCAAAGGTAAATGGTAATGCTAGTACAACAGCCATGGTAATAGTAAAACCCGGTATGGCTCCGGCTATAACTCCTGCTAATACTCCAATAAAAAGAGAGATGAGGATGTTAACGCTCATAATTTGCTCAAATCCCAAAGTTAATAAATCAAACATAGTAAACCTTCATTATTCAAAAAATATTCCAGGTGGAAAAACAACGGTTAAATAAGAAGTAAAGAAGAAGTAAGCTCCTAAACTTACGAAAAGTGTTAGAATAACCATCTTCGGAATATTTTTTTTACTTCTATCACTTAAATACCATTGTGTTGAAAACATAAATAATATAGTAGTTATTAAAAATCCAATATATTGCATTGAAAACACATAAATTATAAACATCAGTAATATTGTAAATACTGCTTTATATTTTTCTATAAATTTTTCTTTTGAAAAAGCAAAAGTAATTTTTCTTTTTCTCATGATTTTTATCATATTTATTACTGCCAGGATAAATATTGCACCCGCTATAATTTTCGGAAATCCATCTGGTCCAACACTTCCCGTAGTAAGTCCGGATTTAAATCCAAGGGAACTGATATACATAAATACACTTAACAATATGAAAAAAATCGAGACAACAATATCTCCCACGCTTAACCTCCTTTTAAATGAGTGCTTTTATCAAGCACTCATGCAATTTTACTTTAATTTATCTGCTATCTTAGCTGTGTTTGTATTCACACTATCTAGGTAAGTTTTGTAAGCTTCTCGTCCTAAGAATAAAGTATCGATACCCTGATTTTTTAAGTCTTGAATAAATTCTTTATCATTTGCTATTTTTTCTAAAGCTTTTTCAAGTACATTTACTATTTTTTCAGGAGTTTCTTTTGGTACCACTATACCTCTTCTAACAGAAGCTACTAAATTAATGTCTTTTTCAAGTAAAGTTGGTAAATCAGGTGTTAATTTACTTCTTTCCTCTCCAGCATATGCTAAAAGTTTAATGTCACCATTTTCAACGAATTGATTTACTGAAGCCCAGTCTGCTATTGTCGTGTTGAGGAATCCCCCTGCTAGCGCCTGAATTCTTTTTCCAGTGCCTTCATACGGTACTAAGTTTAATTCTGTGCCCATATCTTCTGCTATTACTGCTCCCCATGCTTGAGCAACACCTTGCAGTGTTATTCCAAATGTAACTTCACCTGAATGAGCTTTAGAGTACTCTATAAATTCATCTAAAGTGTCATAGGGTGCATCAATATTTGCAACAAGCCACTGTGGAGCATCCGTCATATTTGCTACAGGTTTGAAAGTGTCGTAATTTATTTCAGTAATTCCTGCATGATGTGCTACAATAAGACCTTCATGAATCATTCCTATGTAATAGCCGTTAGCTCGTTTTTTAGCTAAGTCCATCAATCCTATAGTTCCACTTACCCCTGGCTTGTTAACAACTACTAAAGGTTCTCCCAAGTATTTCTCTGCATATTTTGCCACTGTTCTCATAGCGGTATCACTACCGCCTCCTGGACTCCACGGTACAATGAATTGAATTGGTTTGTCAGGATATGCAACTTCATCCCCTTTATTACTACTACATCCTACTATTACGGTGATTAATAATGGCACTATTAGTGCTAATGCTAATTTCTTCTTCATTTTCTTCCCTTTTATTTAATAAATATTTGTTATTACCATACTGCTACACAACCATCTGTTCTTGGCTCTGTGGCTCCAGTATAAACACCTTGCTCATCTCTTAAAATAATTTGTCCTCTTCCAAAGGTTGTATCGCTTATTTTCATGTCTATGTCATGACCTGCTTTTGCTAATTTTTCAGCTAATGATTTGCTTACGCCCGTTTCAATTTCTACTTTTTTTCCCTCCGTCCACTTCCACCTTGGGGCATTTAATGCATCCTGTGGGTTTAAATTAAAATCTATCATACTGGAGACAACTTGGACATGTCCCTGAGGCTGCATAAATCCTCCCATGACTCCAAAAGGCCCTATCGGCTTGCCGTCTTTTGTTAGGAACCCTGGAATAATGGTATGGTAAGTTTTCTTGTTTGGTGCGACGCAATTGACATGCCCTTCTATCATATTGAAATTATTTCCTCTGTTCTGTAGTGAAATACCGGTTTGGGGGACTACTACTCCAGAACCAAATCCCATATAATTGCTTTGTATATAAGAAACCATATTACCTTCTTCGTCGGCTGTTGCAATGTATACAGTACCTCCTTTATCAGGTTGTCCCGGCTCAGGTGAAATAGCTTTTTCACCAATGAGTTTAGCTCTTTCTTTTCCGTACTCTTTTGAGAGAAGACTTTCAATATTTGTATTCATAAATCTAGGATCAGTGATGTATTTTTCTCCATCTGCAAAGGCCAGTTTTAAAGCTTCAATCTGTTTATGATAGGTGTCGAAGGTTTCTCTTTCTGTGAATTTAAAGTTATTCAGTATATTAAGTGCCATAAGGGCTACTATTCCATTACCGTTTGGAGGTATTTCCCAAACATCGTATCCTCTGTAGTTTACACTTATAGGTTTAACCCACTCAACTTCAAATTTTTCTAAGTCGCTTTTTCTAATAAAACCATCATTTTCTACTGAAAATTTATGAATCTTATCGGCTAATTCTCCTTTATAGAAAGAATCAGACATCGTCTTACCAATTTCTCTTAAAGTCTCTGCATGGTATTTAGATTTCCATATTTGACCAGGCACTACCGGATATCCATCAGGCATAAACACCTTAAACCAGTTTTCAAATACCTTACCATCAGTTTCTTTTTGAAATCTTTCATATCCTTTGTTCCATAACTGAGAAACTGTAGCAGAAATTGGATATCCTTCTTGGGCATATCTTATTGCAGGTTCTAAAACTTCCATTAACGATAATTTACCGTATTTTTCAATTAGCTCAGCCCAAGCTTTAGGTACTCCCGGAACTGTTACCGGTGTTAATCCAGATTTTGGTATTTCTTTTAATCCTCTTTTTTTAAGCTCATCACAGGATAAAAGTTCAGGTGAAGGCCCGCTTGCATTTAATCCAAGTAGTTTTCCTTCAAAAGATATAATTGCAAAGGCATCTCCCCCTATGCCATTAGATGTTGGTTCTACTACTGTTAGACAAGCTGCCGTAGCAACTGCGGCATCTACCGCATTGCCTCCTTTCTTTAAAATATCTAATCCTGCTTGTGCTGCTAAAGGTTGAGAAGTAGCTACCATGCCCTTTTTTCCTTGAACCACGGTTCTTCTTGAATGATAATTGTAAGTTGTGTTATCAAATTCCATAATTTTAGCTCCTTATTTGTATTTTATTAGTCATATATGCCTTGCTTACTTTAAATTTTTATAAATAATCACATAGGTCACCTTAAAATCAATATAAATTAGTTATAAGAAAATTTTTTTCTATTAAAATAATATGTATAGTTACAATTAGTTACATTTGGTAACACTAAAAAAATGGATTATGCAAATTAGAAAGTGGAGTTTAACAATCTCTCAACTAAAATTATAACGCTTCGTTATCAGTTTCACCTGTTCGTATACGAATTGACTTTTCAATATCACTTACAAAAATTTTACCATCACCGATTTTACCTGTTTTGGCATTGTCAGCAATCACTTTGATGACCTCATCGACAGATTCATCTTTAACTACCAGCTCAATTTTTATCTTTGGTAAAAAATCAATAACATACGCATTCACTCACCCGCAGGCCCATGGTTACTTTTATGATATACCAGAGCATAAATGAAGACACGAATGTAAAGACACCAATCACAACGATAAACTTTATTTGAGCCATTAAACTAACGTCAGGATTAAATAATCCAACAGCCAGTGTTCCCCAGATACCATTTACAAGGTGAACTGAAAGCGCTCCAACAGGATCATCAAGTCTTAACTTATCAAAGAAAGGAACAAAGAAAATAATTAAAGAAGCGGCAACAACACCATCAATAAGAGATACATTCATCCCAATATCAGGTCCGGCAGTAACAGCAACCAAACCACCAAGTGCACCGTTTAGCACCATCGTAGTATCCACTTTTTTGTATATGATTTTAGTAAGGATTGCTGCGGTTATTGCACCCGCAGCAGCTGCCATATTTGTATCGGCGATAACCAAACTAATCGCATCAATATCAGCTTTACTTCCAAGGGCGAGTTGACTTCCGCCGTTAAATCCGAACCAACCTAACCACAATATAAATGTACCAAGTGTAGCCAATGGTAAGTTTGAACCAGGAATTGGTCTTACTTTTCCTTCAAGTGTATATTTGCCTTTTCTAGCACCTAACAGAATAACACCAGCAAGGGCCGCCCATCCACCGACAGAGTGAACGATCGTTGATCCAGCAAAATCACTAGCGCCTTCAAGAAAACCACCTGCACCCATGAAGCTATTTCCTGTACCGTACATATTAAAAATGATTAGTTATATTGATTTTTCATAATTAATACCTTAGAAATGATTAGTTATGATATAATTTTACATAAAAATACAGGGGTAGAAAATGTTTGAATTATCCACACCAAAAGAAATATTGAAAGAATTAGTTGTAAGAGTAAAAAATGAAAGAATTAGGCAAAATAAAACCCAACAAGATGTAGCAAAAAAAGCGGGTATAGGATTGGCAACGTACCAAAGATTTGAAAATAGTGGACAGATAAAGTTTGAAAGTTTTGTTTCAATACTTCTTGTTCTAGGCAAAGCAGAAGAGTTGGCAAACATTTTAATAGGACCTACATTTTCTCCTAAAGCATTATTTGGGGAGGAAGAAAAAAAACGCGAACGTGCTAGTAAATCTACTCATTTAACCACTAAAGCTAGAAATAAAAAAGCGCACTTTTCGACATTTTTTTCCAAACTTATGGGTGACATAAAGGGAAAAGATGAAAATTAATAAACTTGAAGTAAAACTACATGGTCAAATTGTTGCTTATTTAGGTGAAAATGAAAAAGGAAATGTAGTCTTTGAATATGATGATACTTTTAAAGTACGTCATATTGAAATATCTCCTTTAAAACTCCCAACTGACACGACTACACTCTATCAAAATAGTGATGATTCATTTTTTCAAGGACTTCCTGGTGTGATTTATGACTCACTGCCAGATAAATTTGGGAATAAAATTATAGATGCTTATTATGCAAAAAAAGGAATCACTTCTTTAAGTCCGTTACAGCGTTTAGCCTATGTAGGTCCCAATGGGATGGGGGCACTAGAATACTATCCCAATGAAGTAGAAAACAAGGAGATAAAAGAAGTTTTAGATGTTCAAGCCCTAGTAAATGATGCAAAAAAAGTTTTTCAAGGTGAAACAACAGATATTATTCCAGATTTAATGGAAGCAGGGGGTAGTGCTGGTGGAGCACGCGCTAAAGCAATTATTGCTTGGGATGGAAAAAATAGTATTCATTCCCCAAGAAGAGCATTAAAAAAAGGACATGAACACTATTTAATTAAGTTTGATGGAACTGGAATAGATATGAGACCAGCTGATTATTGTAAGGTTGAATACATGTATATGAAAATAGCCAATTTACTCCATCTCCCTATCCCCGATATGCATTTGTTTCATGAAAGGGAGTATTCACATCTAATATTAAAACGATTTGATCGAATAAAAGATAAAAAGATACATATGCATTCTCTATGTGGTATGGCTCATTCAAATTTTAACATTCCTGGCTTTTCATATGAAGAGTATTTTAAAATCATTTTACATGTAACCAAAAATATTGATAATGTATTTATGGCTTATACGCATATGCTTTTAAATGTAATAGGAAGAAACCAAGATGATCACACAAAGAACTTCTCCTTCTTGATGGATGAAACTGGAGAATGGGATTTGGCTCCAGTATATGACTTTACATACAGCAATGGTGATGGAATTACCGCTAGACATCAAATGAGTATTAATGGTAAAAGAGATGATTTTACTCTAAAAGATTTGCTGGAGATAGGCGATAAGTTTTTAAATTTACCACCTAATGGTATCAAACAAGTTATTGGACATGTGCAAAATGTATTTATGGAAAACACTCTAAAGATGGGGAAAGAGTTATCTATCGATGTCAAAAAAATAGAAAAGATTAGAAATAATGCAAGAGTATTCAATATAAACACTTAAATAATTTAGCGCTACATGCAAGGCTCAAAGAAAATGGTAAACACACAACAGTAGCACAAGTTGCTGTTATAAAAAAACTGATAATTATTGCTCACTCTTTATATAAAAATAATTGTGCTTATGATGAAGAATTTCATGAAAAACAGTGTGGTAGAATAGCCAAAATAGAGCTGTCAGCTTAAACTGTATTTATTTAAGATTTATTAAAGAATTAAAGCGGTTTTAAAGGTGGAAACTGTCCCAGGAATTTTGAAGAACGATTCCAGAGTACCGAGTGATATTCAATCACTTCTTCCATGGAATCTGCCAGCCGAGGTGATTGAAAACAATCACCTTCGTTCTAGCAGATCCAGATCCATCGTTAGCTCAGCTTAACCTTTTCGAGAAAACTTCACATATTCCAACAAATAGACCTAGAGGTTCATGCCGCTGGGATTGCGCGCTTCCGCGAATACAGCACTGTAGAAAAAACTATTGTTAAAATAGACAAAAGGACAATTATCCATGAACTAACTTTATCCCACTGTCCTATCAAAAGTAGAAAGGCCGGAATTGTAGCCGTGAACCAACTTTCAAAAAATGTAACCCAACCAGTAAAAACGCTTATATTCCATTTTAGCCCCAATAAGATAAAGAAAAGCGCCCAAAGGAAGGACCACATTAACCAAATAATCCCGAATTTGATGTCACCAAAATGAACAAAGCTTACTAAGGAATATCCTATTGCAAGAATAGAAACCCACAAACAATACCAGCCAACTCCGCTTGTATCAAGCCCTGCTAAATTGGTTATACCGACAAACAGATAAGTGAATCCAAATAACAATAAACCAGAAGCATTAAATATCTGCCAATGATCGCCATGAGCCGTGATAATTAGGTATAAGGGGGCGATAACCTGCAGCAGCCCTACGAAGAGATTAAAAACTCCCGCACTTTTCCCCTCAACACGACCCAATAGAAGAATACTATTGAGAAACAGGACTGCCCCAACATATAAAAGACCAACAGCTGACATGATTATCTCCTCTCTTTCATATTATTCTTCGGATATATTTCGAGAACTGACACTTTTAAAAGACCAATAGTTGACATGATTATCTCCTCTCTTTCATATTATTCTTCGGGTATATTTCGAGAACTGACACTTTCTATACACATGTTTTCAGTATACTTAGCGACATAAGTTACCCCGTCTTCATACGGGTGCTTTAACAAAACTTCTGCAAGTGGTACTTCAAGATATTTGTGTAAAGTGCGTTTGAGAGCCCGAACTCCAAATTGTCGGTTGAATCCTTCGCTAACCAAAAAGTCTATGGCCGAATCTTCAATAACTAGACTAGCATTATGTTTTTCAAGGCGCTGATTAAGCTGTTGAACGTGTAGTTCTAATACTTGACCTATAACATCCTTTTTTAACCAGTCGAAAATTATAATATCATCAATACGGTTAATAAATTCTGGACTAAACTTCTTTTCAAGTTTTTCCTTTACAATATCTTGCACAAAGGAGTTTCTATCGGAAAGCCTCAAGTTCCTAAAGGAATGTATAAATTTTCTTAAAAAATAGTAGAGTTGGTTTTCCGCAAACTTATACAACTCCCGAGCTCCCAAGTTCCCAGTCATAATGATAATAGCATTTCGAAAATCAATTGTTTGACCTGACGCCATTGTCATAATGCCATTATCGAAAATACTTAAAAGGGTTTGAGTTACTTGTTGACTAGCTTTTTCAACCTCGTCGAACATAACAATCCCCGGCTTACTAAATGACCCTTCTATTTTTTCTTTATCAAAAATTGTATAACCCTCTTTGCTACCTGCATAGCCTGGGGGGGGGCACCGGTTAGCGCTGCAGCATAGTGATCCTGGGAAAGTGTATTCATATCCACACGACAGAAACTTTCACGATTACCGTAAATTGCTTCGGATAAAGCTTTGACCATCTCGGTTTTTCCTACTCCGGTAGGTCCCAAAAAGATTCCGACATATAATGGCCTATCTGGTTCAAAGATATCAGCCCTAAGGAAAGTTAGCATGTTTTCCATAGCCTGTAAGGCACCAACTTGACCGATAATCTTTGAACGTAAATGTTTTACTACATGAAGCGGTTCTAATGTAAAACGAGTCTTTCTCATTTGCATCGGTTTAGGCTCCTCCAGTTGCTCTTGGTATTCCTTCTTTGTCTGTTGTTCTTGATAATAGTTGAGCTTATCATTTTTTGATAGAGCATAAAAGACTTAGACTTCGCTTTCTTTGGTCTTTCCTTTATTAGGGATTCCTGGGATAGGACATTCAGCGGTACCCACTTCTTGTCGCGTAATTTTTTCAACATTTTTTCTTGCTTGTTCTGCATCCATTACCCATGTACGATAGAAGTCAAATGGACATTCCGCAACACCTTTATCGCCATCACCTGATTGTATAGTCCCTGTATACCCTCTGTGTAATAGTTTAAAGAGGTGATTTTGAGATTGCCAAGTTGATCGCATATCACGAATTTGTGATACGGAGAGCTCAGCATACTGAATACCATTTTCTTCAGTTTCGCATTCACCTAACGTGTGACCGTCAAATCCGATAATGCTCGAGTGGCCAAAATATGAATAAACACCATCAAATCCTGTTGCATTTGCAACCGCTACATAGCAATTGTTCATCCATGCCATTGCTTTTGGAACCATAACTTGTTGTTCTTTAGCTGGATACATATAGCCTTGGCAACGAACAATTAGTTCTGCGCCTTTCATCGCGCAATCTCTCCAAATTTCTGGATAATTACCATCATCACAGATAATCAAGCTGATTTTCATTCCTTTTGGTCCCTCAGCAACATGTGTTGTATCACCAGGATACCAAGGTTCAATCGGATTCCAAGGAAGAATTTTGCGATATTTTTGTACAATTTCCCCTTTGTTATTCATTAAAATTAAAGTATTATATGGCGTTTTATTAGGATGCTTCTCATGACGTTCCCCAGTGAGAGAGAATACTCCCCAAACATTCGCTTTACGACAAGCCTCTGCAAAGATCTCTGTTTCTTCTCCAGGTATCGTAGCTGCAGTATCGTACATTTCTTGTTCGTCATACATAATGCCGTGAGTGCTATACTCTGGAAATACTACTAAGTCCATACCAGGTAAGCCTGTTTTTATCCCTGTTACCATGCTAGCGATATTTCTACAATTCTCAAGGACTTGTTCCTTTGTGTGCAAACGAGGCATTTTATAGTTAACTACAGCTACCCCAACAGTATCATTACTACTACTAATATCTCCATGTCTCATAATTTAATAATCCTCTCATAAATTAGCTTTTAGTAATTAAAATAAGAGCAGTGATTTTTATTCCTACACTACTTTTAACCACCAAAGTTTTAATGCTGTCTCCTCATAAGGCAGCTCCATCAATTCAAACTACATTTTAAATTCCTTCGCTTACGTCATTTTAAACTCCTTCGTACTAAAGTTGTTTCTGAGGCTAACTTAAGAAATATAAAAATCTTATAATAATACTAATTTAATTTATATATTTAATGATATAAGACAATATCGAGTAAAATAATGGTTGTTATCATTATTTTACTCGATATTCTATTGATAGCTAAACATATGAATTAGCTTGTATTACTTAACACAGCCATTAATTACTGTACTTTATATAAAAATTACTGTTAATTTTCTATTTTAACTTACAACACTATTTTTTCATTTTTATCCTATTGCTTTTGCACAGTTAGGTGTATAATGTTCATAAAAAACTACAAAAACAAAACAATTTATATTACTAAATGTTACAATTAGTTACAAAAGTAGGTTGAAAACGAAAAAGATATAGTGCAGATTTCAAAGGCAAACTAGTATTAGAAGTTTTAGAGCGTGATAACACACTCAATAAAATAGCCAGTAAATACGAAGTTACATTGCTTAAGCAATTGCTAACCGTTCCATCATTGACGGTTATAGAGCATATTATATAAGAATGCTCTCATTGCTTAAGGGAATACGAATATCAAGAATAGAAGGGGAAAAGTGGTCAGGTATTTGGAAGGGACCGTTCATAATTCCCTTATAATACAGAACCAGTAAAATATAAAGAGTTCGTTTAGTATGTCGTCGAAATTCCGAATCTATTATTTTATGTAAAATAGTAAGATTGTGACACAGTTAGATAGCTCACCGAAGCTGCACTTGCAGCTGAGATAGATTCTCACCTTGCGCAAGACCTTAATAGAAACCGAAAAAACGGTAATAACTCAAAGACGATGAAGAGTGATCATGGAACATTTCAACTCGATGTCCCAAAAGATCATGATGGTAACTTCGAGCCTGAAATCGTAAAGAAGAATGCACTGAAATAAATTCTACAATAGAAAAAGAAGAAATTTAAAAACAGCATCCGGACATTTATGCTAAAATGTTGTTATAGAAAATATTTCTTCTCAAACTGTCCGAACTGAAACGACAGAGGTGTCCGGATACTCCGTCATATGCAAAAAAACTAACGGCATGAGGTTATACAAGAAGTCTAGTAAGAGCTTTTATCCGTATTTCAAGAGTGATTGGATAGTATTTATAGATTATTTTGTTTAACTTGGAGCCTTATGACTTATGATTATTTAAAGTATTTGAAACAACATAGCCAAACGTTAAAAATTTTAAATAGTGATAATTTTGCTTTTATCATTTCTTTCTTTCATTTTGTATTTATAGAGAAGAGAAATTTGACCATAGCGCATTCTGTACTGTTGCGGTATCTTGATGACTATCTTTATGATATCAACCAACGATACGATAATGCTTTTGTGAAATCTTCTAAAGAATATCTTGATGATTTTTCAAGCGAGCAAAATGGGTATTTGAGAAAATACCATGACAGAGAGGATGAGGCGCTTTATGAGCTCACTCCACATGTACAAAAATCATTGGAGTTTGTAGAGGGTTTGGAGAAAAAAGAGTTTGTAGGAAGCCGTTCAAAATTTAATATCATTTTTGAACTTTTAGAAGAGTTGGAGTTTGAAACAAATCTCAATGATGACCAAAGAATTCAAAAACTTCAAGCTCAAAAAAGAGAGATTGATGTGCAAATAGAGGCGATAGAATCAAAGCAAGATTTACGCTTTGATAACTCTCGAATCAAAGAGCATTTTATGCAGATAGAAGAGATTGTGAGAAAGTTAAAGTATGATTTTAGTGAAATAGAGTATAACTTTAGAGCTTTAAACATTAAAGCGATGGAGCAAATAGTCACACAAGATGCGGCAAAAGGTATTGTTCTTGGCTCTATCTTCGAGGTGGAAGACAACATAAGACAGAGTGACCAAGGAAAAAGTTTTTTTGCATTTTGGCAACTTTTAACTGATGCAACAAAAAGTGATAAGCTCTCTTCGTTGCTTGAAAACGTCTATAAAATAGATACCATAAAAGAGTTTGATAAAGATGAAAAACTTGGTGATTTAAAGTATAGTTTACTTCAAAGTGGCGGGAAGATATCAAAAGTTTCATCAAAACTGATAGAACAATTAAGACGATTTTTAGACGATAGAGTGTGGATAGAAAATAGACGAGTCCTAGAATTATGTAAAGAAATTCAAAAGAATGCCATAGAGATAAAAGAGGATTTGCCCAAGAGTAAAAACTTTGCCCTCATTGATGACGCGTGTGTTGAGATAAATTCTGTGTTTGATAAATCTCTTTTTACCCTCAAGGAAAAAACCGAGTTTAAAAACGTCGTGATGGAAGATGATATTGAGATAGTGATGGACTCATTTTATGATATATTTTTCATAGATGAAGAGTGTTTAAAACGAAATATTAGTGAGCTACTACTCTCTCAAACGCAATGCACCATAAAAGATGTGGTTCAAAAATTTGGCATTAAAAAAGGTTTAGCTGAACTGATTACTTATGTTTCAATCGCTAAAAATAGCGCTAGTGTAAGGGTGGATGAATCTTTATATGAGAGTATTGAGATAAGTGATAGTAGTGGAGTTTTAAAGAGAGTTAAGCTTCCAAAAATTATTTTTATAAGAGAGCAGTGATATGGATAAGTACGCAAGAGTAGCAATAATCATACTATTAAAAGGTATTTTTTATAAAGAAGAAGACGAAAAAGCTTGGAGTCAATTGATAGAAAACAGCTACGGTGTCATAAAAGAGTATTTTGCCGTGATAGGTTTGGATGTTTTGGTGGATGAGAGTGAGGGATATGCTTATCTAAAAAATAGTGAGCAAGATGACAATGAAGCGGACATCATCCCAAAGGTGATTGCTAAAAGAGAACTCAGTTATAAAGTGTCACTCTTGTGTGTGCTTCTTAGAAAAGAGATTGTGAACTTTGATATGCAAAATGAAAACTCAAGAGCGATCATCTCACGAGAAGATATTGGTAAAGAGATGCTTCTTTATTTGCCGCAAAAATACAATGAAGTAAAAGTTTTTAAAGAGATAGATAGCACTATAAAAAAAGTTGAAGAGCTTGGATTTTTGAAAAAACTTAAAAATAGTGAAGAGAGTTATGAAATTAAACGTTCTATCAAAGCCTTTGTGGATGCTTCATGGCTGAGTGATTTTGATGTGAGGATGGGAGAGTACAAGGAGAGTGGAAGATGGAATTGAGATTTGATTTTGCAACAGACGATAGCTTAACTGGATTTAGGCTTTCAACATTTGAGTTTTATAACTGGGGCACGTACAATAACTTTATCTACTCACTAGATTTAAAGCAAAAAAATGCGCTTTTAACAGGCGATATTGGTTCAGGAAAATCAACTATAGTCGATGCACTTACAACACTTTTAGTGCCTCATCAAAAGATAATATATAACAAAGCAGCGGGTGCAAGCAGCAAAGAGAGAACGCTTCGCTCGTATATCTTAGGAGAGTATAAAAGCTCTAAGGATGATAACTATACGACTTCAAAAGCAGTGGCACTTCGAGATGAAAGTAGTTTTACTGTGCTTTTGGCAAGGTTTGAAAATGACGGTTTTGACGAGAGTGTCACGATTGCTCAATTTTTTCATATAGTAAACTCAAAAGAGCAGAAATTTTTTATTGTTTCGCAAGGAAAATTGGGTATAAAAGAGAATTTTTTTAATTTTAAAGATGCAAAAGAACTCAAAAAAAGATTAAGAAATTTAGAGCATACGACGGTTTATGATAGTTTTAGTGAATACTCAAAAAATTTTTCTAGACTCATGGGAATTAAGAATGAGCAAGCGTTAAATCTTTTTTATCAGAGTGTTTCACTCAAAGAGATAGGAAATCTTACATCATTTATACAAACACATATGCTAGAAAAAGGGGATATTGATAAAAAGATTGAGGAGCTTTGTAGAAATTTTGGCGACTTAAATCACGCACATAATTCAGTGCTTCGTGCAAAAAGACAGATAGAACTTTTGCTTCCCGTGGATAGTCATGGTAAAAAGTATGAAAATGATTTGGCATTAAAAGAGGAAAACGAGTCCATCAGAGAGTCACTTGCTGTGTACTTTGCAAAGATTGAGAGGGAGCTTTTGAGTGCAAGGATAGGCGAGCTTGAAATAGAGTTAACAAAATCACACTCCAATAAAACAACAGTAGAAAATGAACTTGATTTTCTTAGAGATAAAGAAGTAAAGCTAAAAATTGAGCTAGAAAACAACGGCGGAAATAGGTTAAGTGAAATTGAGCAAGAGATAAAATCTTTTTCACAAAGTATGCAAGAGAGAAAAAAACAAAATGAAGATTATAATACATTAGCAAAATTATTGGAACTTCCCATCGTCTCCAATGAGCATAGATTTTTAAACAATATCAACGATGCAAAAGATAAAATTGAGCTTGTTGAGGCAGATAGAGATAGAAGGGAAGACGAAAAAGTTTTTAATGCATCAGCCAAGCAGAGACTCGAAGAAAATAGTAAAGAGTTAGAGATAGAAATACTTTATTTACAAAATAACCGTTCCAATATACCTCATAAAATCTCAAAACTAAGAAATGATATGGCAGAAAGTTTAGGTCTTGCGGTAGAAGAACTTCCTTTTGTTGGGGAACTTATAAAAGTGACAGATAAAAAATGGGAAGGCGCAATAGAGCGTGTTTTACATAGTTTTGCACTCTCATTGTTGGTAAAGAACGAGCATTATGATGAGGTGGTCTCATATGTGGAGAAGACAAACTTGAGGGGTAAGTTGGTCTATCTTAAAATGACTCAAGATGTGACGCAAAAGAATTTTTCAGACGTAGCGTTACACTCTCTTCTTGGCAAAATAGAACTTAAAGCTGACTCACCTTTGTTTGAAAAGCTTAAAAATATGCTAAATGAGAGATTTAACATCCCTTGTATTGATACACTTTCAGAGTTTAAAAAGTTAAAAAAAGCGCTGACTATTAATGGTCAATTTAAAACCAACTTATCCCGACACGAAAAAGACGATAGGTTTGCATTAAACGACAAAAGCAGATGGGTGTTGGGTTGGGATAATCTTTCAAAATTAGAGACGCTTCAAGAAGAACATAAAAGATATGTAGAAAAAATAGAGCTCTTACATGTAAAGATTGGTGCTTTAAAAGAAGAAGAATCAGAACTTCGCAAACGTAGAGATCATCTAAGAGACATACTTAAATACAGAGATTTTTCGCAGATAGATTGGTACAGTGTAAGTAAAAAGATAGACGAGTTGTGTGGCGAAAAAGAGGAGCTTGAAAAGAGTTCTGATATCATAAGAAGTTTGCAAGAACAGATTGCTAGTGTCTCTAGAAAGATGAAAGATGAGAGTGCAAAACTAGAAGATTTTTCTAAAAAAACAGGTGCCATAGAAGAAAAAATAATAAATAATAAAGCAAAAAAAGAGGAGTTAGAAGAGCTACTTCAAAGCAGTGATACATTGGAAAAGATTCACGATACAATTGAAAAACTATTTTTGGAACTCATTGCTGAAAAAACAAATCTCAATAATGTCAAAATGCAACAAGCAAATCTCAGAGCGATGACTCAAAAAAAGATAGATACCTTAAGCAAAGCATTAGAAAAATCTAGTGGAAATGTCATCAAGTGTATGGGAGAGTTTTCTAGCGAATTTCAAACGGTAGCAAAGGATTTTGATGTTTCACTTGCGTCACTCGGCGAGTATAGAGAGAAACTGCGTGAACTAAAAAGAGATGATTTACCTCGTTGGGAAAAGAAATTTGGCGAACTTTTTAAAGAGGGAACGATACGCAATATTTTGATGATTCAAGAAGAGTTGGGACAGCAAAGTAACACGATAAAAAAGAAAATAGAATCAATCAATAACTCCCTAAAAGATATAGAGTATAACGATGGAACGTATATAGAACTTATCGCTGAGAGTGGCGTTGATGTCGATATACGAGAGTTTAAACAGAGTCTAAAAAATTCTACAACACTCTCAATTGATGAAGACAATAATTATGATGAAGTAAAGTTCACAGAGATTAAAAAAATCATAGATAGATTTAACGGTAGAGAAGGGTTTGTAGACATCGACAAGAGTTGGACAAAAAAAGTAACAGATGTGAGGAATTGGTTCAATTTTTCTGCGATGGAGAGGTATTTAAGTGATGGGAGTGAGCGAGAGTATTACGCGCATAGTGGAGGAAAGTCAGGTGGGCAAAAAGAGAAACTTGCTTATACGGTTTTAGCCTCGTCTTTGGCATATCAGTTTGGAGTAGAATATGACAAAATTCAAAGCCGTTCTTTTAGATTTGTGATGATTGATGAGGCCTTTGGACGGGGTAGCGATGAGAGTACAAAGTACGCTTTGAGATTATTTGAAAAGCTTAAACTCCAACTTTTGGTCATCACACCAAAACAGAAGATAAACATCATCGAACCGTTTGTGCAAAGTGTTCACTTCGTACATAACCAAGACGGCGTAAAATCTACACTACTTTCGATGTCAATAGAAGAGTATAAAGAAAATAAGAGTAAAGCGTGAGTCAATATTTTGATAAAAAAGAGATACTCTTAAAACTACATAAGTTTTATGATAGTGGTAAAGTGTTTACTAGTTATGTAAATGATGAGGATTTATTTCCACTGGTAATGAAATTAAAAAGCCTAAAGCAGAGCGATATACAAAGAGATTATCAGAGAATTTTAAAAGAGATTGATGAGCTTAAAGAGTTTAAAAAGTATCTTGTTTATAGAGAGTTTAGTTTTAGGACGATAGGCACTCAAAATTTACCTGTTGAAGTTGTATTTAAAGATAGAGATGGATTTTTGAGTTTTATAGACAAAGAGCGTGAGTTTGAAGAATTTATAAAGCAGTATGAAAAGGTAGTTCAAAAATATAAGAGATTAAAAGAACTCCTTACATGTAAGCCAAAAATAATCCTGCAAAATGTACATCATTGGGATAAACTTCTTGATATTTGTGATTTTTTTGTTAAAAGTCCAAAGCCTAATATCTATATTAGAGAGTTAGCTATTAGTAATATAGATACCAAATTTATAGAAAACAACAGAGTTATTTTAGATATTCTTTTGTCACATATATTGGATAAAAATAGTTTTGATGCAAGTGTTCAATCTATGAGTAATTATGGTTTTGAAAGAAAATATGGATTAAAGTATCAACTGCCAACTGTGAGATTTAGAATTTTAGACGAAGAAATGCTTCTCTCAAATCTTAGTGATATTTCACTACCAATTGATCAATTTGAAAGCTTACATGTAGCGTGTAACACTGTTTTTATCGTAGAAAATCAGATAACTACACTCTCTTTTCCAAAGATGAAAAACTCCATAGTTATTTTTGGTAGTGGCTATAGTGTCGGTGTTTTAAAAAATGTTGAATGGCTAAAAAGTAAAAATATTTACTATTGGGGGGACATAGACAAAGATGGTTTCGCAATACTTTCACAAGCAAGAGGTTATTTCTCTCACATAACCTCACTTTTTATGGACACCGAAGTGATAGAGTTATTTAGGCAATTTAGTGTTAAAGATGAGAAAAATAGAGCTAGTACAAAGAAGAGTCTCAAGAATCTAAGCGAAGAAGAAAATATTCTTTACGAAAGATTATTGGATGGTTTTTATGAGGAAGATTTTAGGCTAGAACAAGAGAGAATACCGTTTGATTATATTTGTGAAACACTAGCTTTGCTATAAAATTGACAAACCCTTGATTATGTCGTATAATAATTGTAATTATATACGACTAAGGAGCTAACAATGAATGCAAAAATAACACTCTATTCAGAAAATCATTTAATAGAAAAAGTCAAAAAGTATGCAAAAGAGCACAATACATCTGTGTCAAAAATGGTGACAAACTTTTTTGAACTTATTGTAAAACAAGAGGATGAAACAAGTAATAGTGAGGCTAAAAATACATCTAAACTATATGGCTTGTTAAAAGACAAACAGGTTGATGAAGCCGATTATAATGACTATCTAGAAAAAAAATATTTATGAAAGTTTTACTTGATACCAATATCGTTTTAGACCTTCTGCTAGATAGAGATTCGTTTGGAGTGTTGGCAAAAAAGATATTTGTTAAAATCGAGAACAGAGAGATAGAAGGGTTCTTATGCCCCACGACAATAACAACGATATACTATCTTCTGGGAAAACATTTAACTAAAAACAAATGTAATGAAGCGATAAACAGTTTATTGGAAATCTTTGATATTGTTAAGATTGATAAAGAAGTCTTGCAGGAAAGTTTAAAAAATAGCGGTACAGATTTTGAAGATAGTGTCATATATACTAGCGCCAAACTTGCACATATTGATACAATAATCACTAGAGATAAAAAAGGATTTAAAAACTCAAAAGTGAGAGTATTGCCCCCTAATGAATTTTTGTTATCGTGTGAAGTTCATTAGAGTTTCAAGAGTATTTTGATAATATCAATCAATAATAAATAACTAGGATATATTTTGGCAACTTTAAGAGAATTAATAAAACAAAAAGTAGTTATCATTGATGGTGCTACGGGTACACAGATACAAAACTCAGTTATACCAGATTCTGCATGGGTTGGACTTGAGGGGTGTAATGAGCTTTTAAACGCTACATGTAAAGATGTTATATCTGGCATTCATAGAGGATATCTTGAAGCTGGAGCTGATATCATCAAGACCAATACTTTCGGAGCACTTCCTTGGGTTTTGGATGATTATGGCATAGGTGAGAGAACTTATGAGCTTGCTTTGGCTGGGGCTAAGATTGTAAAAGAAATTTGTGATGAGTTTAGCACAAAGGATAAACCTCGTTTTGTCGCAGGTTCTATGGGACCTGGAACTAAACTTCCTTCTTTAGGACATATCACTTATGATGAGATGCATGCGGGGTATTGTGAAGCGGTACGTGGTTTGATTGATGGCGGCGTGGATGTGTTTTTAATAGAAACCGCGCAAGACCCACTTCAAATCAAAGCAGCACTTCATGCAATGGCCGATATAAGTAAAGAAAAAAATGTAGAGATACCTATCATGGTGTCTGTGACGATTGAGCTTAGTGGAACTATGCTTATAGGAACGGACGCGATTGCTATCTCGACTATCATGGAACCATTTGACATACTCTCTTTAGGGTTTAACTGTGGAACAGGACCAGAACAAGTCAAAAAACACGTAAAAACACTGAGCGAAGTGTGTAAATTTCCTATCAGTGTCCATGCAAATGCCGGACTTCCTCAAAACAGAGGAGGGGTTAGTTTTTATCCAATGGACCCTGATGAGTTTACTGCTTTACAGCTCGGTTTCTTAGACTACGATGGAGTGTGTATCTTGGGTGGATGTTGTGGAACTACGCCTGCGCATATAGCAACATTGGCAAAGGCAACAAGCGGAAAAATTCCAAAAGAGCCAAAAGGTTACTCTCCTATGGCAATTGCTTCTTTATTTGAAACAAGAGCCTTAAAACAAGAACCAGCTCCTTTTCTTATGGGAGAGCGTTCAAACGCAACTGGATCTAAAGCGTTTAAAGACTTGCTTTTGGCAGAGGATTATGATGGCACAGTCTCTGTGGGACAGCAACAAGTCAGAACAGGGGCTCATGGGATTGATGTGAGTGTCGGATTTGCTGGACGTGATGAGGAAAAAGATACTGTTGAGGTTTTTGGTAGATATGTTCAAAAGATACTGCTTCCTCTTATGCCAGATACCACGCAAGTAAAGTCACTGGAAATTGCCTTGAAGCAAATCGGTGGAAAGCCTATCATTAATTCCGTCAACCTTGAAGATGGTGAGGGAAAATTTGATAAAGTCTGTTCTTTAGCCAAACGATTTGGTACTTCTTTAGTCTGTTTGACGATTGATGAAATAGGGATGGCAAAGACTAAAGAGCAAAAAGTAGCACTTGCGCAGAGAATTTACGAATTGGCCACGATTCGCCATGGTTTAAATCCGGAAGATTTAGTGTTTGATTTACTCACCTTTACTGTTGGAAGTGGTGATAAAGAGTACCATACAGCGGCGATTGATACGATAGAAGCCATCAGAGAGTTTTCAAAAATGCATCCTGAAGTTGGGTTTGTTCTTGGAATTTCAAATATCTCTTTCGGTTTGGCAAAAAATGCAAGAGAGTATTTAAACTCAATATTTTTACATCACTGTGTTGAAGCTGGACTTACGATGGCGATTGTCAATGTTAAAAATACCATCCCGATGCACAAGATAAATGATGAGCAGAAAAAAGTGTGTGAAGACTTACTCTTTAACAATCGAACCGATGGTGATCCACTTTTTAAATTTATAGATTTTTTCTCTGACGTAACCGATCAAAAGGAAGAAGACGACGAAGCTTACAACGCTTTGAGTTTAGAAGAAAAATTGGGATATCTTTTAATAGATGGAGATAAAGAGCGGATGATGGCTCTTCTTGTGAGTGCCAAAGATGAAATAGCACCCGATCAGATAGTCAACAAGATTTTGATAAATGCAATGAAAGTCGTTGGAGAATTGTTTGGTAGCGGAAAAATGCAATTGCCGTTTGTACTTCAATCAGCAGAAGTGATGAAAGCAAGTGTGGATTATCTTAATCCATTTTTACCAAAAAAAGATAAGGCGACTGAAACAACACTTATCATCGGAACAGTGAAGGGCGATGTGCATGATGTTGGTAAAAATTTAGTCGACATCATTCTTAGTAACAATGGTTTTAAAGTGATTAATATAGGTATAAAAGCAGACTTACAAAGTTTTTTATCTGCCATGAAGGAACACGATGCAAATGCAATTGGCATGAGTGGTCTTTTGGTAAAATCAACGGCGGTGATGAAAGAAAATTTAGAGACGATGAAGTCTATGGGGATAGAGATTCCTGTTCTTTTAGGAGGAGCCGCGCTCAATGATAAATTTGTTGAAGAGTTTTGCCGTGTCAATTACGATGGGCCTATCTTTTACTGTAAAGATGCATTTGAAGGCATAGAAGCGATGGGTCGTATAGAAGCTGGTAATTTCAACACAGACTTTAATCGTGTCAAAGTAGATGAGAACATCGTTAAGGAAAAAAAGAAAAAAGGCAAAATGCCAGAGTACAAAGATATTGCGATGCCAAGTCGAGATATCAAAATCCCTACACCGCCATTTTGGGGGAGAAAGGTAATTGAAGCAGACGTGAGTCAAATTGCTTATGAGTGGATAAATCATAAAATTCTTTTTTCTCGCGCTTGGGGATACAATGGAAAAGGGATGAGTAAGGAAGCTAAACTAAAGCAGAGAGACGATGTCTTATGGCCACTTTATGAAAGACTAAAAGCTGATGTTGAGCGTTTAGGCCTTTTTGAGCCGACTCTTATTTATGGGTATTATCCTTGCAGAAGTGATGAGAATAAGCTTTACATTCTTGATGAAAAAAGAGGATATGTTAGTGATGAGCAAGTAAATAGAGAGCCTTTACATGCAGAGGATATTGTTAAGACCTTAGACTTTCCACGACAAGATAGAAAACCGTATCGCTGTTTGAGTGATTTTATTGCAAGCGATAGAGATGATGTGGTAGCCTTTACATGTGTGAGCGTAGGTTCAAAGTTTACCGAGTATGAACAAAAACTTTACAATGAGGGCAAGTTTAAAGAATACCACTTGATTCACGGGATTAGTATTGAGCTAGCGGAAGCTTTGGCTGAGGTAGTGCACAAGCAAGTCAGGTTGGATTTAGGCATCGCTCAAAATGAAAAGCATGCACTCAAAGATGTTCAAATGAGAGCTTACACCGGATGTAGATACTCTTTTGGCTATCCCGCCTGTCCAGAACTCAGCGATACAAAAGTGATATTTGACCTTCTAAAACCAGAAGAATTTGGGATTATCTTGGGTGAAACGTTCCAAATTCACCCAGAACAATCCACCACAGCGATTGTGATGCACCATAGAGAAGCGATGTACTTTAACGTTGATTAACTAATTTTAAGGGCTTTTTTGTATAATACCTCTCCAAAAATTAAAGGAGAAATATAGATGAAAAGCCCAAAAGGTTTTAGAGGGAAGTACTTTTCACTCGCTGCAATTCTTGCGCTTAGTACGACAATCACTTTAGCAAATGAAGCTACAAGTGTTGTTGATACAATACAGGATACCACTACGAAAGTAGAATACAGCGAAAGTGAAGAGTTGACACTTCCACAGGAAGAACTACCAGTTGTTTTAATCTCAAAGAAGATTAAGGCCAAAAAATCAAAGGTTTATTCTGCCTCAAAGAATAATGTTAGTGCTACGAATGTCACTGACAACGTAAATATCTTAACATCCGAAGAGATGAAACTACAAGGTATATCTACAGTAAGCGAAGCTCTCAAATCATTACCAGGAATAAGTGTTGCTACTAGTGGTGGACTTGGTCAAACTTCAAGTGTTTTTGTTCAAGGTTTTTCAAATAAATATTTATTAGTATTAATTGATGGGGTAAGACAGAATGACCCTACAAATACATCAGGGGCAAGGTTAAGTACTTTACTTACTACTGATGTAGAAAGAATAGAAGTAATAAAAGGTGCTCAAAGTGGTGTTTGGGGTGCTGATGCTGCAGCTGGTGTTATCAATATCATTACAAAGAAAGCAACACCTGGAACGCATGCAAGTGTTGGAGTAGAAGTAGGAAGTTATAATCATAAAAGTTTAAATACTTCACTTTCTCACAGAACACGAAAATATGATGTAATGCTCTCAGCTATAAGAACAACTGAAAATGGATTTACTGCTTATCTTCCAAAGGGTAATGATATAGCTAAATATGAAGATGATGGATATAGAAATACTACTCTAAATTTAAAAACAGGTTATTGGCTAAATTCTGATAATCGTATCGAGTTTGGTTATCATGATATAAATTCATTTACATATTATGATCAAGGCTATATGGATGCAAATTCGAATGGTAGAATAGATTACAAAGGGCAATCTGGATATTTGAAATATAAATACTTTACAGGAAATCATACAGTAGAAAGTACAATAACTGGTAATAAGTTGCATTATAAGGATTTAGATAGAACTTCAGGAATAAATGATTCCATTGGAAAAACACCATCTTTTGAAATAAAAGATACTTATAAGTATGGTAGCGACAATTCATTAGTTGCTGGCGCTAGTTATGAAAATAGAAAAGTAGCATATACACAAGTAGGAGATAATGAAAAAAATAAAGATGATAACAATAAAGCACTATACGTAAATAATACATACAGATATAATGACTTAGTTTTATCTCAGGCTTTACGTTATGATGAATTTAGTGCATTTAAAAATAAGTTAACTGGAAAAATAGGTGTTAAATATCTTTTTGATAAAGATTTTAATATCTATGCCAACTTTGGTACCGCATATAAAACACCCAATATCATGGATATGATAAATGTTTGGGGCTCTAGCAATTTTGATCTACACCCTGAGAAGATTAAGAGTTTTAATATTGGTTTAGAGTATTATGGCTTAAGTATTAACGTGTTTAGAAATGAAATTGAAAATAAGATAGCTTGGAATAGACTTTATGGAGCGAGTAGTAAAAGTATAAATATAGAAGGAACTTCAATATATAAAGGTATGGAAGTCTCTTATCAAAAAATATTTTTTGATAAATTATTACTAGGTGGAAACTATACTTATACTGATGCAAAAAATGGTAGTGGAGACAGAGAGTTAAAGCGACCTCGCTATCAAGTAGGACTGAATGCTTCATACTCTCCTGTAAGAGATTTAATTATAGGTGCAAATGGAACTTATATAGGTTCAAGAAAAGCTTATGGTGGGTACGAGACAGGAAGATATTTTGTAGCAAATGCTAAAATTGATTATACTATCAATAAAACTTGGAGTACATACTTTAAAGTAAATAATCTACTAGATAGAGAGTATCAAACTGCGTATGGTTATGCAACTGCAAGAAGAAGCTTTTATCTAGGCGTTAGGGCTAAATTCTAATGAAATTAAACCTAAGAGAATATATATGGTATAAACTTTTAAACTCCCTATTTTTGGGAGTTTCAGTTGGGAGTGTATTTATATTATACACTCCACTTCAACCCTCTATATACTCTCTTGGGGGGATTTTCTTAGCTCTTGGCATGTTGCTTGTCGCTCGGTTATACGGTGTGATGATGAATATAAAAACATTTTTTTACATCACTCTTTTAGTGGAATTAATCGTGCTGTTTTTTGTGCTGTTTTTTCTTATATTTGATTACTCCTACGTCACTGCGATGACTATTTATTTGGGGTATCAGCTTACGTTTGTATTTGGAAATTATTTGGTGCGTATGGAGACTATTGCACTTAGAAAGACTGCGGCTTTATCATTTACCGACATTGCAAAACAAAAAGGATATTTATTTGGTCTTGTCATCTCATATCTCTTTTATAAACTTTTAGATTACTACCATGTAGGCGATAAACAAGTACAAGTGTATGATTTACATATGGGACTTTTTGTTTTACAATTAGCTATAATTTATTTTATTTTCAGGGCTTTTAAAAATGTTTAAATTTTCTATGATGCTTCTAGCAAAAAAAGTAAACTCCCTATTTTAAACTTACTTTATGATAAAATAATCATAAAAATACAGGAGCATAACCGAAGTGTTTAAAAAAATATTATTGCCTACGATATTAATTATTCTTTCCTATGGTTTTTGGATAAGTCCAAATTTTAAGGAAATATCTTCTGGTATTGCTATATTTTTATTTGGTATGTTATCTTTAGAAGAGGGATTTAGAGCTTTTTCTGGTGGTATATTAGAGCAAATTTTACAAAAATCTACTGACAAACTTTATAAAAGTATTGGTTTTGGAATCATCACAACTACGATAATGCAATCAAGTTCCTTGGTATCAGTTTTGACTATCTCCTTTTTGGGTGCAGGATTGATTGGCCTTACTCAAGGCATAGGGATTATTCTTGGAGCAAATATAGGGACTACTTCGGGCGCTTGGCTTATGGCTACTTTTGGTTTAAAAGTAAAAATTTCTGCTTATGCCATGCCAATGTTGGTCTTCGGTGTTATCTTCATTTTTCAAAAGAATAAACAATTAAAAGGAATTGGTTACATTCTTAGTGGGCTTGGCTTCTTGTTTCTTGGTATTTCTTATATGAAAGAGGGATTCGAAGCACTAAAAAATGCCGTAGACTTGTCAAGTTTTGCAATAGGTGGTTTTAGCGGTTTATTGATTTTTATAGGCATTGGAATTTTGGCAACTATCATTATGCAATCCTCGCATGCCACCATCGTGATTATTTTAGCGGCGCTTTCAGTGGGACAAATCACTTATGAAAATGCTCTTGCACTCACCATTGGGGCAAATATAGGAACAACAATAACTGCCATTATAGGCTCACTTAGCTCAAACATTGATGGTAAAAGGCTGGCTGCTGCTCATTTTATATTTAATATGATAACCGCTGTTATAGCGGTTGTTATTTTACATCAAATGATTTATGTAGTAGATATCTTTAGTGGTTTAGTGGGCATTGGCGGCGATAATCACACCCTTAAATTGGCAGTTTTTGACACGCTATTTAAAGTGATGGGGGTTGTCATATTTTTACCATTTATAGCAAAACTTGTGAAATTTCTCGAATCCACATTTAAAGAAGATATTATAAAATCGGGAATAGACACCGTTAGATATCTAAATGATTCAGTATTGGAACTTCCAGCAACTTCTCTCGCTGCAATTATTAGAGAAACAAAACATTTATACGATAATACATTTGAAATTATTTGCCAAGGCCTAAATTTAAAAGAGAAAAATATAGCCTCAACAATTTCTATTAGTGAAGTCATAAAAGATTCCTATAGCGATGAGCCTGTTGATATTGAAGAGTATTATGAAAATAGAATAAAAGGTATTTACAGCGAAATTGTGAGTTTTGCAACAAAAGCGCAAGCAAGTATGACTCCGAGTGACATCGATATTCTTTATAAAATTAAATTAGCCAATAGAGATTTGGTGGAAGCGCTCAAGGCGACCAAGCATTTGCAAAAAAACCTACTTAAATACACAAAAAGCACCAATGTAAATATAAAAGAACAGTATGATATCATTAGAAAAAATTTAGCAGAACTTTTGAGAAATATGAATATAATTGCGACAACAGATGAAGACCATATAAAGATGGTGTTGCTTTCTAAAATCAAGGTAACAATAGAAAAGCAAGATGTGCTTACAAATGGAACAATTGATACTCTTATAAGAAATAGTTTGATTACAAATACGATGGCATCTTCATTGATGAATGATAGCTATTATGCGTATGAAATTGGTAAGAACCTTGTTGCTATGGCAGAAGTGATTTTTATGGATGTAAGACACTTTACAGCGGGTGTTGGTATGAGTAGTGAAGATGTCAAAGAAATCACAGAGCGCAAAGGATAGCAGATGGGCATGAAAAAATTCTTCAAACAAGTAAAGCATCTTTTAGGATTAGAAGATTTTATTGAATCTGAAAAAAAGAAAAAATCAATAAAAGAGTTACTCTCAAAGCTACATGCAAGAAAAAGAGAGATTAAAGAACTATTGAAAAGCAAGTTATCAAAAAAAGAGAGACATGAGTTAAAGGATGAGCTAGAGATAATCTCTTTTCATATAAAAAATGGTAAAAAGATATTGGCAGAACTTTATGCTAAAAAATAGAAAAAATGGGTTGATATGATTGGATTAGAAATTGCAGATTTTGTGGGCACCTCCGCTTTTGCACTCAGTGGGTTTTTAGCAGCGACAAGAGATAGATTGGACTTATTAGGTATTTTTATATCTACATTTTTAACGGCACTAGGCGGTGGAATACTTAGAGATACTGTCGCAGATAGAGTTCCCTATGCATTTGCTCATCTTTTGCCAATGGTGCTAGTTGTGGCAGTTGTAGTAATCAGTATAATTTTTAAACTATACAACAAAGATGAACTTGAAAATAAAACATATTTTGTTATCAGTGACTCTATTGGACTTGTTTCATTTTCCATTACTGGCTCTATGGTCGCAATGATGGTTGATTTTAATATTTTCGGTGTTATTATGCTTGCTCTTGCAACCGCTGTTGGTGGAGGTGTTATGCGTGATATTTTACTCAATAGAGTTCCGGTAGTCTTAACAAGTGAACTTTATGGAAGTGTCGCTATTTTGATAGGAATTGCACTTTTTATTGTGGATTATTTTGATAAAATTAATTATATCTCTCTATTTATAATTTTTGTGTCGGGTTTGACTTTGCGTTTGGTGGCATATTACTATAAATGGAGTTTACCAAAACTTGGTTAACACTTTTTTGATATAATTTTACAATTAATTGGGAGAAACAAATGCTAGAAAATATGGATAAAAAATATGTATTAAGTACATATTCTAGAAATTATGTAAATTTTAAGCGAGGTGAAAATGCAACATTGTTCGATGAAGAAGGCAAAGATTACATAGACTTTACAAGTGGTATTGGTGTTGTCAGTGTGGGTCATGGCAATGCAAGACTTGCAGGTGCAATATGCGAGCAGGCAAAAAATTTAATACACACTTCAAATCTATTTTTGATAGAACCTCAAGCTAAACTTGCTAAAAAACTGGCCCAACTTAGTGGTTTTGATATGGGTACATTTTTTGCAAATAGTGGCGCTGAAGCAAATGAGGGAGCCATTAAACTTGCCAGAATGTATGGCATGAAAAAGTTTGAAAAGAAGCGTTATAAAATTATCACATTAGAGCACTCTTTTCATGGTCGTACGATTGCAACTGTAAAAGCTACTGGGCAAGATAGCTTTCATAAACCAGAATTTAGCCCTTATCCCGACGGTTTTTCTTTTAGTAAAACAATCAGTGATGTATATAATGAAATTGATGATGAAACGGCTGCTGTGATGATAGAACTAGTTCAGGGAGAAGGTGGTGTTGAGCCTTTTGATAAAGCAGAAGTTCAAAAGTTAGCACAGTTTTTAAAGACCAAAGATATCCTGCTTATTGTTGACGAAGTTCAAACCGGAATTTATAGAAGTGGCGAATTTTTGGCAACTAATCTTTACGAAATTATCCCAGATATTATCACACTTGCAAAAGGTCTTGGTGGTGGTGTTCCTATTGGGGCAGTGATGAGTATTCACAAAGATATTTTAGAAGCTGGAGACCATGGAAGTACTTTTGGCGGCAATTTTTTATCAACAAGAGCCGGATGTGAAGTATTAGATATTTTAGAAGCGTACAAAGTAAGCGGAGAATTGGATGAAGCCTTTATCTATTTTGACGAAAAAGTAAAAGAAATAGCAGCTGCATATCCTCAGCTTTTTGAAAAGGTAGTGGGGCTTGGCCTTATGCGAGGAATTAGGTGTAAAGAAGGTGTAGATATTTCAAATATTATTAAAAGTGGATTTGAAAAAGGTGTCTTAATTTTAAAAGCCGGTAGAAATACTTTGAGATTTTTACCGCCGCTTACTATTACGAAAGATGAAATGAATGAAGGTTTCAAAAGGTTAGATAATGCGTTTAAAACAATTAGCTAGTGTATTAATACTTTCTACTTTATTATTGAATGCGGCTGATAACAGTGCTCTTTTGTCAACTTTAAAACAAGATAAATTAGATATTGATAAAAAGAAAAATGAATTAGAGAGTGATAATTTAAAGTATGATTGGATTGAGCAAATTAAAGGATCTTATTCGTATACAAATTCAGGAGTATCAGGTGAAACAAAAGAGACAAATCTTTTTTCTGTTACTTTAGACCAGCCTATATTTAAGAGTGGTGGTATCTATTATGGAATTCAATATTCTGGTGCAAATAGAGAGTTTTTAAGATTGACTACAAAATTAAATGAGCAAACTCTTGTCAAGAGTGCAATTTTGGCTTTGTTAAATATAAAAAAACTAGATTTTCAAATACAAAGACAAAATGCACTGATTGAAAATGCAAAAATTGATATTATGAGAAAAAAAGAACAGTATGAAAGTGGACTGATTGATAGTAGCTTTTTAGATACTGCAATTTTAAATAAAAATGGATATGGAAAAGCTTTGATAGATATGCAATCAAGTCGATATTCTGCCCTTATGAATTTTAAATCTATTAGTGATTTTGAGTATTCAAGTATTATACCGCCTTCCTTTACAATGTTAGAAAAAAGTGACTACTTAGATAAATCTTTGATTATAAAACAGCAAGACATGAACAGTAAAAAAGCAGAGCACTTAAAAGAGATGACAATTGCAAATTATCTGCCTACTGTTTCACTTTTTGCTGGATATTACGATAGTAGCATAAAACAAGGTGGCATTGATGAAAATTATAATACATTTGGTGTTAAGATTTCTATGCCGTTGATTGACGTCAATAGGGGTAGAACTATTGAGGTAAAACAGTTAGAGTATATGAAGTCAAAACTAGAGTTAGCAGATACAAAAATACAAGAGTCCAATATCTACCAAGATTATGTCAAAAAAATTGAATTTTTAAACAAAAAAATTGATTTGGCAGTGAATGATGCAAACTTATACGATTCACTTCTATTTTCAACAAAAGAGTTATTTAAAGCTGGAGAAAAAACTATTTATGATGTCAATACATTAGAATACTCTCAGAAAACAATGATTTTAGATAAAAAAATATATGAAGTAGATGTTCAATTGGCACTATTAGAATTATACGCAAAGATGTCCGGTGAAATTTAGTGAGTACATGTATGAGTGGCTCTACGCAGAAGATGCATATTACTCTACGCATAAAGAGATAGGAAAAGAGGGCGACTTTTATACAGCAGTGAGTTCTAGCATGTTTTTTGGTGGGTGTATTGCTAAAAAACTCTTAACTACTATAGAAGAGGGATTTTTGCCAAGTGATACAACAATCATTGAGATTGGAGCGCACAAAGGATATCTCTTAGCCGATATGATTCAGTTTATCTATACTTTAAAGCCTGAACTTTTAAAAGATTTGACATTTGTGATTGTTGAGCCTTTTGAAGAAAATAGGCAGGCACAAAAAAAATATTTTGAGGACTCCTTTGGCGAGGAGATAAAGCTCAACCATGTGAAAAGTTTAAAAGAACTACAGTGCAAAAGTGCTTTTGTTGTTGCAAATGAGATATTTGATGCATTCCCTTGTGAAGTTGTCTATGATGATAAAATGCTTTTTATGGAGAACAATGAAGCTTCATTTGAAGAAATTGACAGCAAAACAAAAGATATTGCCAGTAAATATGGCATCACAAAAGGTGAAGTAGGAGTTGGGTATGAAAGCTTTGCCAAAGAGATGAGTGAGCATATAGAAAATTTTGAATTTGTAACTTTTGATTATGGGGACAAAGACTCACGTGGTGATTTTTCACTAAGAATATATGAAAATCACAAAGTTTTTCCATTTTTTGCACTCACGCATTTAGTGGAGGATGAAAAATTAAAATCTGATCTGGAGTTAAAGAATTTGTTTGGAAAAAGTGATATAACCTATGACGTCAATTTTAAACACCTCATTGGAGCTTTCGACGAGGCTGAAGCAACACTACACTCATATTCATCACAAATGAAAGCTTTGATTGAGTTTGGATTGATAGAGTTATTAGAGATAATGCAAAAAAGTGCCACTCCAGAGCATTATAAATCAGAAGTAAATCGCGTAAAAACTTTAATAGACCCATCTTTCATGGGTGAAAGATTTAAAATGGCATGTTTTAGAAAAGGAAAAAAATGATACTAATTATAAATGGTGAAACAACAGAAACACATTCAGTGAGTATACAAGATTTGTTAGACGAACTTGATATGAATGATAAAGTTATGGCGACTGCAGTGAACATGAATGTAGTTAAAAAAGAAAATTGGAGTACTTTTGCATTAAGTGAAAATGATAAAGTGGAATTTTTACAGTTTGTTGGCGGTGGATGAGTTTAATGGAGAGTGTAAATCTAACTGTGTAAACCTTAAAAAATAGATTTATTTGATATAGTCATCAAACAAATTATTTATAAGGATTTACACATGAGTTTGATCAACCACGAAGAGCTAAAAAAACAAATTAAAGAGGGAACATTCACTTCCTTGGATGATATAACCAATGAGTTCAAGAATATACTTAGAGAGGTTATTCAGAC
>Ga0314774_1000470_pt1 | contig 32673 bp, 30 predicted proteins | sample MetaGCBIA2018_FD_204515 | JGI IMG/M metagenome (GOLD analysis project Ga0314774, IMG submission 204515) | Cryopeg brine microbial communities from Beaufort Sea near Barrow, Alaska, United States - CBIA 2018 | ecosystem: Environmental > Aquatic > Marine > Coastal | place: USA: Alaska | collected... | reverse complement strand
CATCTTGCCACTTGGTAATCTCTGTTTGTCCAATATTTTCTTCTTTTTCTAAATTGCAAGAATAAATCAAAATCAAACCGAAAATTAGTAACATTTTTTTCTCCATAATTATTTAGACTTTGTAAATGAGTTTAAATTCATTTTATCATTTATTAGTAATATTTTTTTCCAATGAGTAATCAACTTGGCCAAATAAACTCCTAAAAAAAACTAGCGCTCCAGACAATCGGAATATTACTTCCTATTATTTGAATCTGACTATATGGTTGAAACCAATAGCTTATTCCTCCTATTATAAGCTCCCACCAGGGTTATACCAATTTTTACTTTATTTTTCATGAGTTTAGTTATTAAATCATGTAGCACAACTTGTTTTTATAAAATTTGTACGGCTGAAAATTGGAGATTTTTGGGTTGTTGCAAATCGTTTGCTAAATGTTTGCCTGTTTATATTTTACAGCTTGGCTAATAAGCGATACATCAACACAGCTGTAATTTTAGCTTGTGTTGCTACTGTATTCAAATTTCCTTTTTCATTCACTGTATGATCACCTGAACCGCCTGAGAGTCCTAAACCATCAATAGCCATCTCAACATATCCAGATGTGAACGATATATCTGCAGCGCCTGCATTTCTTGGGTTAACAGCTTCTACTGGTCCAAACCCTAAGTCTTGGCTTACTTTATTATAATATTCTAACAATTTTATGTTGCCTTCTGTTAAAGCTAAAGGCGGATAAGCGCCATTACCAAAGGTCAATTCAGCATGTGTTTTTGGGTAATTATCGGTGATTATAGATGCCATAATTGTTTTTGCTTTTAATAATTGTTCTGGTGATGTTGCACGCAAATCGCCATGAACGATAGCCCTTTGTGCGACCACATTATTTTTTCCAAACGCTGTACCTCCAGTCTGATTTTCATCGACTTCTAGAGAGGTTCCTCCAATAATAAATCCTGGATTAAAGGTTAAATCTTTCTCTTTTGCTAATTGCAAATAGAATTCATTTAAAATACGAGACGTTTCATAAATGGCTCCAACACCAATCTCTTCTGTGAATATTTGCGAGGAATGTGCAGGATTTCCTGAAACTTTGAGTTGCCAACCAGCAGATCCTCTTCGAGATACCACAATGGTTTTTGGATTGTTATCTCCATTTTCAAAACCTAAAGCAATATCTGCTCGTTTAGCACCTTCCAAAATATCTTTTTTAGATAATTCTAAAGGTTCTCCACTTTTTTCCTCATCACCTGTCATGATAATTTCAATAGACATATCATCTAAAACACCTGCTTCTTTTAACGCTTTCATAGCTAAAATAATGATAACGTCACCACCCTTCATATCTGCAACACCTGGTCCTTGCATTATCGAATCATTAAGCATCGTGTATTCTTGAAATGGGCCTTCCAACTCAAAAACGGTATCCAAATGTCCTATTAAAAGAAATTTTGGACCTTTTTTTCCTTCTTTTGTAGCAATCAAATGTCCTGCTCTTCCATAGGCTTCACCAGATGTTAATTGTGTTTTAAATCCGAGATTATCAAGTTCTGATTTGAATAGTTCTCCAACTTTTATAACACCATCAAAATTCATAGTACCACTGTTTATATTAACAGCTTCTTTAAGAAGTTTTATAGCATTTTGAGTATGCTTATCCACTGATTTTACAATAGTTTTCTCTGTTTGAGAAAACACAAATGAAGTAGAACAAATTATTAAAAAGAAAACGACTTTTTTTGATATCGGTTTTAAAATCATACTATTATTGGATTGAAAAGATTTCACCTGGTAAATAAATATTCAAAACTAGGTTGTGTGCTCCAAGTTTGTCTTCGTAAATTGTTTTTGAGTAATCAGGATTTTTAATAACAATCACCTGTGATGCTCCTACAACTTCTATCAGATTTCCATCCACTAAAATAGCTGTAGATTCATCAATACCAATTCCTATCATATCAGGATGTTCAATAATAGCACTTATTAATCGGTTATAACGACTTCGTTTTACAAAATGTTGGTCAATAATAACGTTTGTCAACATGCCTAAACCTGTCTTAATTTCAATATTATCCAATTGAATATTCTTGAAGGTTGCTGAATAATCCGGATGTTTTAGTTCATTACCAGTGATCATAAATTTGCTCATTACTGCGGCTCCAGCACTTGTTCCTGCCACAAGACCACCTTTTTCATATGCTCGATGAATGGCTGCTTCAATAGCTGTTCCATCTATAATATCCATAAATCTATTTTGGTCACCTCCAGAAATGTAAATGAGTTTTGCATTTTTGATAGAATCTAATTTGGAAGCTGTTAACACCTCATCTTTTACAAAATTTAATCCATAGATATTTTTAATTCCTTTATCATAAAATTGCTTAGAAGCATAATAAACCGCAGAATCAGGCTCAATGCTTGACATGGGCAAAATAATGCCATAGCCACTTTTATCAATTCCGGACTCTTTAATAATTCTATCTACCATAGCTGATGGTCTTGAACCACCACCTATTATAAATAGTTTACCATTAGTTTTTGTTTCTTGTGCATTAATTGTATTGACATAAAATGCAACACTAATAAATACAAATGCTATTATTATTTTATTTAACATCATTTTATAGTTTTTTTCCTATTATTACACTTCTAGTATCTCCTGTAGATACAAACAAAGCTTCTGGAATTGTACCATCTAAATTGGCTCTCCATAAGCCGGTTCTTCCCTTAAAATATAACGGTGTCCTATAATATTACCGCCTTTAATAAATTTTATAATTTATTCCTTTCCATTTGTATTCAACTTAGTCAATTTGCATTTTCCATCATAAATTAACAATTCACCTTCAGGATGCATTGAAGCCTCTATTAACATTGCTTTATCCATCTGCTTTCTCCAGTCATCTGTTGTCATTGCCTCAGAAAAGCCAATTCTGATTTTAATGGTGTCCGATTTTTTGCCGCAACCTGATAAAGAAGCTATAAAACTACTATTAATATAGTTAGCTTAGATAAATCTTAAAAAAAAGATTTCAAGAATTAGATATTTTTTTACCCACAATGATTGGGAATTTATTAATAATCATAGGGTTCTGGAAATTAGTAAAAAAAAATTAAAACTTATAATTGGGATCAGAAAAATTAATAACATTTCCTGTGTCCATATCAAAATAGGGCTAAATCCAATCTACATTAAACATTTCTTATTGGAAATTAATAAAAACTGCAACAATTTTAAAAACATATAGCTCGGGAGCCCCAGTTCAATTCTCAATCACGCTACATAGAAATCAAGGACTTAGGTATTTAACTTAAGTCCTTTTTCTTTTCATAACCCGGAGGTCTCCAGTTTAATTCTGGATCACGCTACAAAAAAACCCAAGTTTTTACTTGGGTTTTTTGATGTAAATTCACGATACTACTATACGTCTTAAAATTCCAATTTAAAACGATTATATGCCTTAAAATACTTTCTGTTACTAATACTTTCAAGACATTTTTCATAAACTTCTCATTCTATGTGATTTACTTTAAGTGCTTCTACGACGTTTTCTAATTTATTTGGTTTTATGAATGCTTTAATTTTATATTGATTTAATTAATCTTCATCGCCAAACTCACTTTTTTGCATTTCGGCATTTAAGTAATAGGCACCTTTTGTGACAATTACCACCTCTTTTGGCAATTCTTTAATAAATACAACTTCGGTAAAACTTAAATCAGACACCCCTTTATTAACCTGTACTTTTTCAAATTCAATTTTATCGTCAGTTTTATTCTTTTGGACAAAAACATAATCCAATCCTTTTTTATTGACAAAAGCCTCATTAGGCAACGCATTCACTTCTTTGCTGGAGGTAACTATTCTTGCTTCCACAAACATACCGGTTAACAACCCTTCGTGCGTTCCAATTATTTTAGCGTGGACTATAACTGCCCTTGTTTTCATATCAAATGCTTTACCCAATGCAAATATTTCCGCTTCATAAATTTTGTCAGGCCTTGTTGTTAATGAAAATGTGATTTTTTGTCCAATTTTGGCTTTATCTATATCTTTTTCAAATACTTTAAGCCCTAAATGTAAAAAGTCATTATCAATAATTTCAAACATTTCTTGTTCTGGACCCACAAATTTTCCAATATTAATTTGAATGTTTTGAACAGATCCTTTTATGGGAGAAACTACAGGAACAGCTGTTGTTATTTTTCCGTTTTCTACAGCCGAAATATTTATTCCCATTAACTGTAAAGTTGATTTTGCGGCATTCAATGCCGATTTCCCGTCATTGTATGCAGCTTCCGCTTGTTGAAATGATTTTGCGGAAGTAATACCGTCTTTCAAAAGTGCTTTTTTACGTTGATAATCTTGCTCTAAAAATGAAATATTGCTTTTTGCCGAAAGATATTCTCGCTGCATTGTGATAAATTCAGGATTGTTTAACAGCGCAAGAACCTGCCCTTTTTTTACATAATCTCCTTCTATTACAGCTACACTTTGCACCCTGCCTCCAACTAAAGCACTAACACTTGCTCTGTTTTGGGGCGGCAATTCCAATTGTCCATTTACTTTTAATGCATCGCCTAAACTTACTTGTTTGACCGTGTCTAATTCTATGTTCATAACCTCCAATTGCTTTTGCTGTAAAACAACTAAATGAGTGCTTTCCTCTGGCTGTGTGTTGTTAGCTTCACTATTCTCGTTCTGAGGCGCTGTTTTGCTTTGGCAACTCCCTAAAACAATAAGAAGTAGTAAAATGGCGCTTATTTTTAATCTGTTTTTCATCTGTTTGTTTTTATTATTTACTATATGTCAGATGTAACCTTTGACAATTAAAATAATCATTCTCTAGAGCGTTTAATGATCATTTTAATTGTGTCGGTTTCATCTTTTAATTATATTTTCCTGTTAGATAATTGATTTCATTTACGGTTTGATTGTACAGATTTAACCTGTTTAAATAGCTTTCCTTAATTTGTACGGATTGTTCTAAAGTCGCTATGTATTCCACATAGCCAACCTCACCTTCTTTGTAGGCTTTATTGGCTGAAGAAAAAAGTTTGTCGGCTAATTGTAAGCCTTTGGTTTCATAATACACTAAAGAAGCCTTATGTTTTTCAAAATCTTGAAGGCTGGATTGAAGCACCGCACTTATATCCAACTTGGTTTGCTCGTAATTCATTTGGGCAATTTCACTGTTTTTCTTGGCCGCCTGTGCTTTCCCTCTTTGCGACCAAAAGAACACAGGTACTTTTATGCCAACTTGAAAACCTGTAAAATTCTTAACACCTTCAATTTGCTGATTGAAATACCCGACAGATAAATCTGGCAGAAATCTTGCCATTTCTAATTTATGTTCTCTTTCAGAAACAGTGACAATTTGTTCTTGAAGTATTAAAATAGGACTCTCATTTCCTAATTCTTCCACATCCGTAAAAAGTATTTTTCTCAAATCGCCATCCACAATTGTTACAGCACTTTCACTATTCAGCAATAATTGCAATTGCTTTCTTAAATTTTCAACATCCAAACTTGCTTCAGATTTTAAGAGGTTTATTTCTTCCCGTTTGCCTTCAGCCGACATTTTCTCTATTAAATTTGTTTCACCTGCCTCAAATCTTTTTTTGGCAATAACGGCGAAATTCTGAAATTCTTTCTCTAAGTCTGAAATTAAAGTAAATTTGCTTTTAGCAAACCACAACTCCATATATGCCGCTCTCACATCGCGTTCCATCCTATTTTTTTTGAGGGCCAAAGAAACTTCGCTTAATGCAATCCGTTCTTTCTGTAATTTCGATTGCGTACCATAAACGGTCGGAAATTTAAAATCTTGATTTACGCTGATTTCATAATCGGATTGTAAGCCATTTATTTGTCCGTTTTTATAAGTTATTGCTGTCTTGTCTAAATCGAAAGCGGATTTTTTTAAACTTTCTTGCTTTTCAATTTCCAAATTGGCAGCTTTTATGGTTGGATTATTTTCAAAAGCTATCATAACAGTCTTTTCAATGGTTATATTTTGAGGTTGCTCTTGCGCCATTGCCGAATTTATGCCGAAAAAAGAAATAAAACCCAGTAATAACATCGTTGAAATTGATGGATTCCTCTTATTTGTTTTTGAGATTTTCCTTTTCTCAGAACTGCGTTCCACAAAATAATACAAAACAGGAACAACCAATAGCGTTAATAAGGTGGATGAAATTAAACCGCCAATAACAACGGTAGCTAAAGGTCTTTGCACTTCAGCTCCAGCAGATGCAGAAATCGCCATAGGCAAAAATCCCATAATAGCTGCTATAGCTGTTAATAAAATAGGGCGTAACCGCTCTTCGGTTGCCAATAAAATGCGCTTTTTTAAATCTATCATTCCTTCTAATTTTAAACTGTTAAACCTGCTTACCAACACAAGTCCGTTTAAAACCGCCACACCAAACAACACCACAAAACCAACTCCGGCCGAAATACTAAAAGGCATACCGCGTAAAAACAAACTAAAAATCCCACCAATAGCTGCCAGTGGCACCGCCATATAAATCATTGTTGCTTGCTTTACAGAGTTTAAAGCGAAATACAGCAATATGAATATTAGAAATAACGCAATAGGCACCACAACGGTTAAGCGTTCTTTAGCGCGTTTCAAATTTTCAAAAGAACCTCCATATTCAATAAAATATCCCTCCGGTAATTTTAATTGCTCCTCTAATTTTAGCTGCACTTCTTCCACCATAGACTCAACATCACGTCCTCTAACATTTACGCCTACTGATACTCTTCTGTAAGTATTGTCGCGAGAAATTTGCATAGGACCTGGTTTGTAACTAATGTCCGCCAATTCATTAAGGGTAATTTGTGATCCGTCATTAGGCAAATCCACAAATAGGTTACGTAAATCATCAATATTTTGCCTGTAATCCTCCGAATAACGTACTACCAAATCAAAGCGTTTCTCCCCTTCAAAAATAATCCCTGCATTTGCCCCTGCAAAAGCAGTGCTCACATAACGATTTAATTTATCAATGGTTAACCCATATTTTGCCAATTTTTCTCTTTGGTAAATTACTGTAATTTGCGGCAAACCTTCCGTTGCTTCAGCACGTACATCTGCGGCTCCATCAACGGTTCGAATAATTTTTGCCATTTCTTCCGCTTTAATTGCCAGCACATCCAAATCGTTTCCATATAATTTAATGGCAACATCTTCACGAACACCAGTTAATAATTCATTAAAACGCAATTCAACCGGTTGTGAAAATATAAAGTTGACACCCACAATAGATTTCAGCTTTTCTTGAATCTTTTCAATTAACCCAGCTTTTGTTTCTGCTGAAGTCCACTTACTCATATCCTTTTCTAAAATAATAAAACAATCAGTAATATCCATTGGCATTGGATCTGTAGGAATTTCCGAAACGCCAATTCTTCCCAACACAGTTTTTACTTCAGGAAAATTATCATTGATAATATTTTCAACGTCTTCTGAAACTTTGATGGATTCAGATAAGGAACTGCCTGGTTTCATAATAATTTGCATCGCAATGTCACCTTCATCCAACTTAGGGATAAATTCTCCGCCCATTCTTGTAAATACAAAAGCAGCGATAACAAATAAAAGCGTAGCGACTATAAGCACTATTTTTCTGAATTTTAAAGCGCCTTGAATTAAAGGTTTATAAGCTTTAAAAATGCCCCTCATCATTTTATCGCTCATTTTTGCGAGCCCATCTTCCAATTTCGTGAATAAATTCCGAGTGTTTTTTGAGGTAGGTTTTAAAAATAAAGACACCATAACAGGTACATATGTGAGGCATAACAAGAGTGCTCCCAACACTGCAAATCCAAAAGTGAATGCCATTGGACGGAACATTTTGCCTTCAACACCCGTTAAGAATAAAATGGGCGTAAACACTATTAATATGATTAATTGTCCGAAAAAAGCAGAGTTCATCATCATACTGCTCGACTTATAAGTAAGTTCGTCCATTTCATGCGACGTAAAATCGGCTTTATTCTTTTTGATTCGTTGTTCTATATGGTGCACAGTTCCTTCTACTATAATAACTGCGCCATCTACTATAATACCAAAATCAATAGCACCCAACGACATTAAATTTGCCCAAACACCAGTTGCTTTCATCAAAATAAAAGCAAATAATAAGGAAAGCGGTATAATGGAAGCTGTCAACAAACCTCCCCGTAAACTCCCCAACAACAACACCAGCACAAATACTACTATTAAAGCCCCTTCAATCAGGTTTTTTGAAACGGTGCTTGTAGTGCGTTCAATTAAATCGCTTCTGTCTAAAAAAGGTTTAATTTCGAGTCCCTCAGGCAATGATTTTTGAATATTTGCAATCCTTTTTTGAACGTCTTTAATCACTTCATTCGGGTTCTCTCCTTTTAACATTAGTACCTGGCCACCAACAGCTTCCTTGCCGTCTTCAGTGAAAGCTCCATAGCGAACAGCAGACCCAAAACGAACAGCGTATGCAACATCCTTTATTAAAATAGGCGTGTTTTCATTGTTTGCTACCACAATGTTTTCAATATCCTCTAAAGTTCTTGCTAACCCTTCTCCACGAATAAAGTTGGCTTGATGGTTTTTTTCAATGTAGGCTCCACCCGTATTAGAATTATTGCTTTCAAGCGCCTCAAAAACTTCACTTATGCTAATTCCCATACTATTTAATCGGTTGGGATTTAACGCTATTTCATATTGTTTTACATTACCGCCAAAAGAATTGATTTCAACTACTCCCGGCACCAAGGCCATTTGCCGTTTTACAATCCAATCTTGGATAGTTCTTAAATCTGAAGGCGAATATTTATGTTCAAATCCCTCTTTTGGAACCAATGAGTATTGGTAAATTTCTCCCAAACCAGTAGCAATTGGCGCCATAAATGGCTTTCCAAAACCTGCCGGTATATCTTCTTGTATTTCAGTTAGTTTTTCCTGAACCAATTGGCGGGGTAAATAAGTTCCGATTTCATCTTTAAATACAATAGTTACCACGGAAAGCCCAAAGCGAGATACAGAACGCAACTCTGTAACACTAGGTAAATTAGCCACAGCCAATTCTATCGGATAAGTAACAAATTGTTCAATATCTTCTGTTCCCAGATTGGGAGCAACAGTAATTACTTGTACTTGATTGTTTGTAATATCGGGTACAGATCCCAATTTCAGGGTCATCATTGAGTAAATACCGGCACCTATGAGCACCAAAATAAATAAACCAACAATGAATTTATTGTTAATGGAAAAGCGAATGATTTTATCGATCATTTTATGATATGTTTAAGTTATTAGAAAGTAGTCACCTAAAAAATAATAGGCGCTTAAAAACGTATTTATAACTTAAACCTGAGGTGGTTGATAAATTTTGGAAAAGTAATTATTAAAGAAAGATGTTTTATAGTGGGTACACAATTCTTTATTGGAAAATTCTGGATAAATTACAATTTCTGCGTGTCTTGTTGGTTCGGAAATACTAATAGCGCAACAAACACAAGAACAAAAGGGAGAACATAAATCTATATCGGTATGATTATCAAAATTAGAACCTTGAGAAATTGAAGCGGATTGTTGTGTGCCAATAACCAATTCATCATCACACGGCAGTGCCGAAAATGTGATGGTGATAATTGATATGATGACAGCTATTATTTTCACGGCGCAAATATACAAATAAGTTGATGCAATGGTGTTGCAAATATCTTTATACTATTTTTAATGAAACCTATATATTGAAACACATAATATATTATAATATTTAGAAATGTAGTCAACTCAATTCTTTAAAAAAGTAATTACTTGAAAAAAATTAGTAAAAACTATCAATTTTTTAATTAAATTGCATCAAATATTTATATAACAAACGAACATAGTTTCCAAATTTCAAAAAATAAAGCGCTCTGATTATCAATTAGTTAAATTTTATAAAATACCAATTAACAATTCATAACCCGGAGGTCTTGAGTTCAATTCTCAATCACGATACATAGAAATCAAGGACTTAGGTATTTAACTTAAGTCCTTTTTATTTTTGCGTGAGGAAAGTTTTAATTCAGCCCTTAGAATTTAAATCTAAATTTTTATTAAAAACTTTTTACCGTCTTTTTTGTACGGCTTTTTAAAATTTTCCCCTATACAAAAAATACTGTTTTTAGACCTTCATGTTATAGCTGCTATAACACTACATTAACACTATGTACGGAGTATGTACGGAGTATCCCCCCTTCATCCTCCCATGAGCCCCCATTAAGACTAGTGCTGTGCTCGTTAAAAAATGCAAAATGCCGCGTCCTAAAATAGCTATACAGGTTGGCAAATAAATCCTATTATAGTTATACAAAATCATTTTCAAACCTAAACTGTATAACTTCATACTAATTTTTAAAATTTACCTTATAATTTTCATAACCAGGAGGTCTTGAGTTCAATTCTCAATCACGCTAAATAGAAATCAAGTAATTAGGTGTTTAACTGAAGTCCTTTTTATTTTTGCGTGAGGAATTGCGTGCCAAAATTTAAACGAATACCTTTATTTTCATCGCCCCAATATCTATGGCTGAAAGTATTTTTGGGTCTAAATAATACTTCTCAATGACTTTATTGTTTGAATGTGACGTCAATAATCCTGTTTCATTTTCCATAACTTGATTTACCCAGCAGATATATGTCTTACGTAAATTTTTTAAACTAATATCCTTTGATACCTGTACCATTTTTATAGTGCGTAAAACGCTTACTCCAATCATCCATAATTGCAATGAGGTTGCAATTGTGTTGCTGTAATGTTGCTAAAACTTTTATGACATTGCTTTTACATTGCAATGTGTTGTTGTAGGTCTTCAAACAAATTTGGACTTTTCCCCAGTTCTTTTGTGATTAGGCCAAAATATTAAGTGTATTTCATTTTTCATAGAGTGCAATTTTATTAGATGTAAATAAATTTTAATTATTAATCGCCAAATGCTCATTCATTAATTTATATAATTTTTCTTTATTGATTGGTTTCGAAATGTAATTATTACAACCAGCTTCAATAGTTTTTTCTTTATCGCTCGTAAATGCAAAAGCGGTTTGCGCAATAATTATAACATCACTGCTCAATTTTCGTATTTCACGAGTTGCATCATAGCCGTTTAATTTTGGCAAACCCATATCCATTAAAATAAGTTCTATATCAGGATTGTTTTTATAAAGTTCTATTGCCTCAAGGCCATTTTCTGCAATTAATATTTCATTTGAAATTGGATCTAATATTTCTTCTAAGTAGATTTGACCCACAATATCGTCTTCAACAATTAAAATTTTCAATTTAGGATGTGGGATTACTTTTAAATCTATTAGATTTTCTGTTACTGAAGAGACAGTTTCATCAACTATTTTTTCATAAGGAATGGTAACATAAAATGTAGAACCAACTCCTTCTTTTGAATTGAGTTTAATAGTGCCATCCAATAATTCTATATATGATTTAGAAATGGTTAAACCCAAACCAGATCCTTCTCGAACTGCTTTATCTTCTATATCGGCTTGAATAAAACGTTCAAAGACGGATTGTTGTCTGCCAAGCGGAATTCCAATACCAGTATCTTTCACATAAAATTCTAGATAGTTTTCTTTTTTCACACAACCAAACTCCACAATTCCTTCATCGGTAAATTTAATTGCGTTTTTTACCAAATTTAAAAGAACTGCATAGATTTTATCTTCATCCGATTTAGTATTCGCCTCTTGACAGGATAATGTATTTGTAACGAATAGTTGAAGTCCCTTTTTAGTAGCATCTGGATTTAAAAATTCATAAAGCTCATTTAATGTCTTATTAATATCAACTTTTGAAAGTTTAACTTTTATTTGCCCGGCTTCAAGTTTTGAAATATCTATAATATCATTTATGGTATTTAACAATCGCTGACCACTTTTTTCAATAACACTTAAGTATTTCTGTTGTTTTTCAACAGAGAGGTCTAAATTTTTCAGCAAATCGGAAAAACCGAGTATTCCATTCATAGGTGTACGAATTTCATGACTCATATTTGCTAAGAATGCAGATTTTAAGCGATCGCTTTCTTTAGCAATCTCTAATGCTTGTATCAATTCTTCTTGAGAGCGTTTACGTTCAATAGATATACTTATTTTATGGGATATTATTTCGAGTATCTCTTTGTCTTTTTCAGAATAAGCATTTTCATTATCATAACTTTGAATTACAAAGGCGCCAGTTACCATTCCTTTTATTTTAAGGGGGATACCCATCCAAATTTCAGGAGTTTTACCATCTGTGGTAATAATTTTTTCTTCTTTAAACTTAATTATATCAGCTTCGTTAAATAATAATATTTCTCCTTGGCTAATAACCCGACCTGTTAAAGTCTTTTTAGCCGGAAAATCAGCTACATGGTCTTTCTCATCTTGATAATACGGTAAATGTATCGTGTCGTTTTCTTTATTATACAATGCCACAAAAAAGTTTTTTGCATCAACAATTTTACCTAACTCTATTTGAATGAATTTTAAAAACTCCGTAAAGTCTGTGTCTATTTGGGAAGCATTAGAAATATTTAGAATAATATTTTGAATATTTTCTATTCTTTTACGTTCGGTTATATCCCGTTGAATACTCACAAACCCAATAAGAGAACCATTATCATCTAATATTGGATCAATTTTAGATTCAACATAAGTTAACTCACCGTCTTTGCTTTTATTTATAAAATGTATATTTGTTATACTCTGTTTTTTGAGCATAGTGTCCCAAAGGTTCGTATATATTTCTTTCGATTGAAAACCACTTTTTAAAATTCCGGGGGTTGTTTTGCCAATTACTTCTTCCTCGGTATAGCCATACAATTTGATAAACTCGTTATTAACAAAAGTAATAATACCATTACTATCTGTATAGAAAATTACATCTCTAGAATTATTAATTGCTTTATCTAGTTTATAAATTCTTTCTTCACTTTTTTTAAGATCTGTAATATTTTGCACAAATCCGTCATATCTGTAGATATCACCATTTTCGTCTTTAACAGCTAGAGCCCCTTCTATGACTGTAATAACATCACCATTTTTGGTGTACCATTGTGATTCAAAATCTGTTATTTTACCTTTTTCAGTTAATATGGCTTTAAATTCGTCATGTTTCAACTGATTTACATAAATACTTTTAGTCAGCTCTTTTTTTCTTAATTCTTCGAATGTATTAAATTGTAGCATTTTTAATAAAGCCGGGTTTGCTGAAAATATTTCACCTTCAGGACTGCTTTGGTATAGTCCTATAGTGATGTTATTAAACAGTCCTTGAAAAAGGGCTTTTTCATTTTCTGCAGTTTCTTTTGCAAATATTAAATCTTTTAATTCTTTTTTGTATTGGGTAACATCACGAGCGATTAATAAAATACAAGGGACACCATCTTTATCTATTATAGAACAAGAGATTAGCCCATTTATTAGTCTATCATTTTTTGATTTAAAAACTGTAAAATAGTCACGTATTGAACCTGTTGATTTTAATTTATTTATAAATTTTAATCTTTGATTAGGGTCGGCCCAAATAAATAAATCCAGTGTGTTTCTACCAATTAATTCTTCTTTAGAATACTCTAATAATTTTGCCATTTCATTATTCACTTCCAAGAGTTCTCCACTTTCAATTTCCGTTATGGACAACGCATCTGGAATAGTTAATATGGATTTATTAAAGTTAAGTTCACTAATTTTTAGCTTACTTAAAATTTCATTTCTATTTTTTAATTGCTTTTGCAATGGATAAAAAACAATAAAATAAAGCGTAGGAAATGAAATTATAATCAGTAGTATTGAATCTATTAAAGTATTTTCAAAGTAGGAAAGTGAATTGCCATACCAACGAATTAAAAACATAATTAATATTTCCGAAATAAAAATTACAATGCTGAACATTGCAATTATAAATATAAAAGATCTGAGAAATTTGATTGGGGATGTTGAAAAACTTATACTGTTAATAAGTGATTCTTTTTTAAAATTATTTTTTTTTAACATTACTTAAAATGGGGGTTATTATTTGTGTAAAAGTAAAAATTAGACTAAAAAATATAGTAATATAGTATAAAAACTAATAGAAGCTTCTTGTTTAAACAATGTTCTTACCATTTGCTTATAAAATATCGTTTTCTCTAATCTTTTAATCAAACCCCTTCATTGGGTTGTATAAAGCCTTGACGTAAGATATAATCGTTATCATAAAATGTTCCTATTGCACTTGCTTGTCCAATACTTTGTTGTACAACATATTGTTTATTGTTTAATGAAACATTTTCTAAGGATCCTGCAACGCCTGTGGTTGCTCTTACCAAATAATTGCCGGAAGTGTTTTGTGCTTGAGAAAATTGAATAAAAAATAAAAATAAAGCACTTGTTAAAAGTAATTTTTGTTTCATCTGTTTAATTTTTATTTTTTAGCGGTAACAGATGCTGTTCGCCATTAATCATTTTTTTGTGTATAAAAATTTGTGATGCTCGTTTCATTCAAAGTTGATTTATTTAAAAGCTCAAATAAAATCAACCCAAATTAATATGGAGAAAGTAAAGAAACCTTTTTGTTAGTTTATTAGCTGCCAAATATATAATATAATTATATGATAATTGTCATTTTTTAAATAATTGACATAGTTAATACTATAAATGGTACAATTAAAGTGTTTTTTAGAATTTTTATTTTACCCAAATTGTATTTAAGGTTGCATAAATCTCAAGAGATGAGTTTTAACTATTGGTGTTTTAATTTGACAAAAAAAGTATATCCAAAATTTTAGGATTTAAAAACTATAATTATTTGAAAAATAGTGAATAACCCTTTGTTTTTTTAAGTATCTTGCATCAAATATTTGTCTAACAAACGAGTACTAAAGCGAGTACGTTTTTCATAAATACAAAATAAAGTGCTCTGACTATTAAGTTGTTATATTTTTACAAAATAGAAATTAACTCATCATTCCCATCAAAAACAATAGCCCCACAACATCACTACTATAAGTTGGTCCATTTTTTAAAGTTCCATCACTCCCTTTACCACTCAAATCAGTCCAAGTGGTTCCAGTTCCCGGGTAACTAGATGCGTTACCAGCGTCTAAATGCATGACTAAACCAGATGTAATAATATTACCAGAAACCTTTTCTTGCCTTCCATATTTATCAATTCCAAAAGTACCTCCTACTTTCCCATTTGCATCTACATAATTCAAGTCAGTACTTGATACACCGCCGTATTTTGAGACCATTTGTCCATACCCCACCATTGACAAGAAAACTATGCTGAAACAAATAAATTTTATATAAGACTTTGCTAGTGAGACGTTTCGAATTTTTTATGAGATTAATCTTTATCGAAAATAATAATAAAACGATTCAAATACCTTTAAACCGCTAGCAAATTTTTCGAGTTTCATTTACGCTTTGTGGCAAAAATAATATTTAATACTGTAACTCCTAAAAATATTGGTAATATTCCTTTCATTATATAATTTATTAAAAATTTGTAATACCTATGTTGCCATCGTTTCAAATAAATTTATCCAATGCAATGCTATGAAACTTGTAGTAGTCAGGTAAAATTACTATAAAAATGTAGTGTAGCACCTCCTCTATTTCAAAACTTAAGTATAGTGAATTGTTGATCATTAATTATTTAGACTTATTATTAATTGTTAGTCAATACTTTTTATATCATATAATTTATTAACTTTAAGATGATTATAAAGAATTGCTAAATGCTGCCTTTATTAATATTTTATAAAACTGATAAAAGTTACAAGAATATAATTTTATCCAATAATGTTTAGCGGGATAATATATGTAATGATATAACAAGCTATGCAAAATTAAAAACAGGAAATACATCAGATGAAGGTTGGAATAATAATTTGTGATAGATATAAAAATTGTGCTGGAGGAAAATGTTTCAGAGCCATGCAAAACAGAGAAGGGGCTTTTGATATTTACAGCAAAAATGAACCATTAGAAATAGTTGGATACACCAGTTGTGGTGGATGTCCGGGTGGAAATATCGAACATGCTCCTGAAGAAATAATTAAAAATGGAGCAGAAGCAATTCATTTTGCAACTGGATTTATTGTTGGTTATCCTCCATGCCCCTATATTTCACATTTTAAGAAATTTATTGAAGAAAAATACAATATGCGTGTTGTCATCGGAACCCATCCAATTCCACAAAAGTATCTAGCAACGCATGAAAAGTTGGGAACATGGGATGCTAAAGAATGGAAAGAATTAACAAGTCCGACAATGACATATGAATCATTAAGATATAAATATGATTAAAAGTATTGAATATGTATAAATATATTTTTGGACCTGTCCCGTCACGAAGACTAGGAATGTCATTAGGCGTCGATTTAGTTCCCAAAAAAGTATGTTCACTTGATTGTGTTTATTGTGAGGTAGGCAGAACCACAAAACTCACACTTGAACGAAAAGAATATGTTAAATTAGATACAATAAAGGAGGAATTGACACACTATTTCAACAATAATCCTGATCCTGATTACATTACTTTCTCCGGTTCAGGGGAACCTACTTTAAATATTTATATAGGTGAAATCCTTCAATTTCAGATCTGAAATCCGAAATTTGAGTTTTAAAAAGACTAAAATTATCGGAAAACAGGGTTGTTATATTTGAAAATTAGACTTATAAAAAATTAATATTATGAAGAACAAAAGACTTATCATCATCGTGTTCACTTCATTAATTATATTGCTGCTCCCATTAATAGCTATGCAGTTCACAGATGAAATAACCTGGACTCTTTTAGATTTTGTTATCGCTGAAATTCTTCTGCTCGGAACTGGCCTAATCTGTGAGATTGCAATTAGGAAAATAAAGAAAAGAAGGTATCGAATTGCTGTCTGTGTAGCTCTTATTGTAGTCATTCTCCTTATTTGGGCAGAACTTGCTTTTGGCATTTTAGAGTTAACGTTTCGGATACTAAATCAGATAAATTATGACAAAACAGAAAATATTCTCGACTTTTCTAATCATAACGGATTTGAAAGTTGACAAAACGGAAAAACTAATTGAAACGGATTGTGTTTAAGAACGGGTAAATAATTGGAATGAAAAACTGCTAAATTGGAACAATGCGCATAAAAAATGGTATTTAAAACAACTAAAAAATATAATTTTAAACATCGGAAAATTGCGTTTTCAAAGTCGCAACTTTCCATACTCTAAACCGTTGGCATTCATTAATAAAAAAAATAGAGGAAACCGAAAATCTATAAAAGAGTAGGATTTTTTATTAATTAAAATCAATTAAAAAATGAGTTATTCAAAACCAAAATTTAAAGACAAGTACGAAAATTTCATCAATGGAAAATTCGTAGCACCAGTTGGAGGACAGTATTTTGAAAATACCTCACCCATTGACAATTCACTTATTGCAAAATACCCAAGGTCTCAAAAAGAAGACGTTGATAATGCCGTAGCAGCAGCCAATGCCGCAAAAGACGCTTGGGGAAACACTTCCGCAGCAGAAAGAGCAGGAATGCTTAACAAGGTAGCAGACCTTATTGAAGCAAATTTAGAAGATTTTGCATTGGTAGAAACTTGCGATAATGGTAAACCAATTAGAGAAACGCTAAATGCAGATATCCCCTTATCAATAGACCATTGGCGTTATTTTGCTGCAGTTCTTAGAGCAGAAGAAGGTTCCGTATCTGAATTAGATGCCAATACACTTTCAATGAATATCAAAGAACCACTTGGTGTGGTTGCTCAAATTATTCCTTGGAATTTTCCTCTTTTAATGTTGTCTTGGAAAATGCCACCAGCATTAGCGGCAGGAAATTGTGTCATATTAAAACCTGCAGAACAAACTCCATCAACGGCAACCTTATTAATGGAAAAAATTGCAGAAGTTTTCCCTCCAGGTGTCGTTAATATTATTCAAGGATTTGGGCCAGAAGCGGGGAAACCATTAGCATCACATTCTGGTGTAGATAAAGTTGCTTTTACGGGAGAGACAACAACAGGTCAATTAATTATGCAATACGCATCTAAAAACATTAATCCTGTTACCCTAGAATTGGGTGGTAAATCACCAAATATATTCTTTAATTCGGTTATGGATCATGATGATGCCTTTTTAGATAAAGCAATTGAAGGAGCCGTATTATTTGCTTTTAACCAAGGTGAAGTATGTACTTGTCCATCAAGATTATTAGTGCAAGAAGATATTTATGATGCATTTATGGAAAGAGTGGTTGCAAGAACGAACGCTATAGTTCTAGCAAGTCCTTACGACTCCAATACAATGCAAGGTGCTCAAACATCAAACGACCAGTACGAAAAAATTCTTTCATACATAAAAATAGGAAAAGAAGAAGGAGCAAAAGTACTTGCTGGTGGAGAAGCTTGTAAATTAAAAGGAAATTTAGCAAATGGGTTTTATATACAACCAACAATATTAGAAGGACACAATAAAATGCGTGTGTTTCAAGAAGAGATTTTTGGCCCAGTAGTATGCGTTACTAAATTTAAAGATGAGGCTGAAGCGATAGAAATTGCCAATGATACTCTTTATGGATTAGGAGCAGGTGTCTGGACAAGAGATGCACATCAATTATATCAAATTCCAAGAGCCATAAAAGCAGGAAGGGTTTGGGTAAATTGTTATCACACATATCCTGCCCACGCAGCATTTGGTGGTTATAAAAAATCCGGATTTGGTCGTGAAAATCATTTAATGATGATGGACCATTATCGTCAAAATAAAAATATGCTTATTTCTTATGACAAGAACAAATTAGGTTTCTTTTAGTAGATCCTTAATTTAAAAATAAAAGGCTGACTGAAATTTCAGTCAGCCTTTTAATAAAGGTAAAATATGAAATACGAAAGAGTAGCAATTACAGAAAAAGCAATAAAAGTACTAAATCAACTCAAAGAAAAGCACGGAGAATTAATATTTCACCAAAGTGGAGGTTGCTGTGATGGTTCAGCACCGATGATTTTTGAAAAAGGAGATATGTATTTGGACACTAGTGATATTTTACTTGGGCAATTAGACGGAGTAAATTATTATATGAATCAAGACCAGTTTGAATATTGGAAACACACACATTTAACCGTTGATATCACAGAAGGAAGAGGTTCCAGTTTTTCTTTAGAAATTCCACTAGGAGTAAGATTTATTATACACTCAAGGTTATTATCTGACGATGAAAATACGGAACTAAATAAATAACGAAATGCCAACAATGGTAATCGTTGCACAAGCCTTCAAAAAAGATAAAAATTAAATGAAAAGCTCCTTTTTAAGGGGGCTTTTGTTTTTAATTTGGCTGATGTTTTTTAAGTTTTAATGGTTCGCTAAAAGCATTATTTGAAGCCTGAACAAGGCTTTTATGCCGTTAAAAAAACAACGCAATGTTTTTGCATCGCTTTTTACAGTTTTTGAGATGAATTTCAAGTACTTCTTAATATTGTAAGCCATGGCAGAAAGGTGCATTACCTTGTTTGCTTGTTGTATGCCAATGGTATTGATTTTACGAAGTCCCATAAACTGAGTGAGAGTTCCAAATACAGGTTCAACCGTACTTTGCCGTTTGGACTTCATATACCTGCCTTTTTTGCTGTTTACTCTGGTGATGTTACGCTCATATTCCTCTTTGTAATAAGTAATGGTAATGCGTTTTTCTTGGCTCTTTTTTAAACAAGTGCTCCGTATTGGGCAATCAATACATAGGTACTTAGAGGCTCTGTATTCTTTCTTTTTGTTATTGTTTTCTCCTTCATAAAACACTTTGGTAAATGGAATGGTTTTATCTTGTGGACATATCCAACAATCTTCTTGTTCTTTATAGGTAAAACCTTCTGGACCGCCTTTATAAGTTCCGTGAGGTGGAATATAGCTTTGTAAGCCTTCAGCTTCTAAAAAGGCATAGTTCTCTCCACTGCTGTAACCTGTGTCGGCAATACAATTTCGCCAAAGAAGTCCTTGTTTATGTAATCGTTTTTTTAATCGAGTTGTAATATCCTCTAAATACTGACTGTCCTTTTTATCTGCGTGATAGGCTCTAATGTCTGTAATAACGTGATGAGCCGTATCAACACTCAATTGACTCATATAATTGAGCTTTCTTGCTTTTCCTGGTTTTACGCTAATGCGGGCATCGGGATCCGTTGGACTGTAATGGGTTTTATTTGAAGTATACTTAGAGCCTATATTTCTTGCTCCTGGTCGTTGGTCTTGGTCGTGTTGCCATTTCTTATTTCTACTGCGTATCTCTTGCAATTCTCTATTACTTGCTGTAATTTCTTGTTGTTCTTTCCTAGCTTTATTGATGTTAGCCTTTCTTATCGAAGTTTTTTTTTATCCATTGAACTAATCGCTCGAATGCTTTGTAAATGAGCTTCTAAATCTTCTTTAGGAACTTTTAACTCCAAAGTATCCATAGAGGCATTCGCTTTTACTGGTGCTGAATCAATAGCTTGCGTATGACCACTTACCATTCCTTTTTCAACACACATAGATAATATCTTTGTGAAAACTTCTTCAAATACCATTTCAGGATACAATTGGCGTGTACGACTGATGGTGGAATGCCATGGTAAAGGTTCATCAATGTCATAGCCTAAAAAAAATAAGATATCCAACCGCATACCGCTGTGCTGTATCAAATCTCTGTCGCTAATGATATTTTCCAAATAGCCAACCAAACACAGTTTAAAGAAAACTATGGGGTCGATACTTTTTTGACCGCTTTCTCCATAATAGGGTCTGGTCAATAAATATAAAAAATTTAAATCCAGCACTTCGTTTAATCTGCGATAAAAATTATGCGCTGGTACTCGCTCACTTAACTGAAAACTTGCGAATAATTTCTCCTGATATTCTTTCTTGCCTTGCATTCCATGAAATTAATATTTTTATCCCAATCTTGCAAGTATTTCTTTATATTTGAATGAACTTGTGCAACAGGTACAATGGCTATAAGTAATTGCTTGTTCTCGCCTCTTCTGAAAATTCCTGTGGGATTTTCAGCCTGGTGTTTACTTGCAAAGTTAAGTACTACCCTATGCAACTACTCATATACGAGACCGTGTAACCTTATTACAATGATCAAAAAATTGAGCGCAACTACCCTACTATTAACCTTGCATAGAATTATGCAAAACCATACTTTTATAGCCTAAAATTGTTAATTGATAAATAATTATGGAAAATCATATTAATGGCGTAAAACGTCGAGAGTTTTTAAAAGGAACTGCAAAGTTTGCTGCAGCAACAATCTTTATGGGTTTAGGAGGTTTAAAACTATTCAGCGCTATTACTGCTACCCAAAATAACATTTTAATTCCAACGGTTACTCTCAACAACGGCATCCCAATGCCAAGGCTTGGGTTTGGTACGAATACCCTAAATAATTCTATAGGGACACGAAGTGTGTCTGATGCAATTTCAGTGGGGTATCGTCTTATTGATACCGCTCATATTTACGGAAACGAAGAAGCTGTAGGAGAAGGGATTAAGCAAAGTGGTATTGATAGAAAGGAACTATTTATAACTTCAAAACTTTGGGTTGACGATTCGGGCTATGAAAGTACTAAGAAGGCTTTTGAAACATCTATAAACAAATTAAGGGTAGCGTATTTGGATCTTTATCTCATCCATCGACCTAGAGGAGATGTAAAAGGTTCATGGCAGGCAATGGAAGAGCTTTTTAAAACAGGTAAAATTAGAGCTATTGGAGTGAGCAATTTTAAACCTGAACAACTTGATGAGTTGATGGTGTATGCAAAAATCGCACCCGCAATCAATCAAATCGAGACCCATGCTTTCTTTCAGGAAAACATTTCATACCCGTTTTTGAAACACTCTGAAACGCAAATGGAAGCCTGGTCTCCTCTTGCAGCCGGTCGAAATGGAATTTTCAGCAACCAAACCTTGGCTGCCATCGGTAAAAAGTATCAAAAGAGCATTGCTCAGGTATGCTTAAGGTGGCACTACCAGAGAGGAATTGTTGCTATCCCAAGATCTTCCCAAAAAGCGCACATGATTGAAAATCTAAATATTTTCGATTTTGAGCTTGCTGAATCTGACCTGCAAACTATAGCAACACTGGATCTAAATACTACTCAATTTCCTGAGTGGGGATGAGAAATAAGCGCTAACGCGTTGTTATTTTTATATTTTTTCCTTGCAGTAGCATTAAATTAAGCACCAATCCTGAGAACAATACTCTTTATATCTTTGGTTTCAGTAAAATATTTTCAGATTTATCGATTGGTTTATCAGATCTTTCAATCATGTCTCCAATGGAATCAACCCAAATAGCAACGCTACGCATAGGTGTTTTTACGATAACCAATTGATATGTTTCCTATCCATTCTTTTTTACAGAAATGATATCATTAAAGACATCTTAAAAAAATAAACAAATTTGGAAATTCAATAATATAGCTTGTTGCTAAAACAGTCAATTTAATTATCGTAAAATTGCATATCAAAACCTGTAGCTAATCATTTAGCGTCATCAAGCACAAAATGGTCATAAAATGAGTCGTAAAAAGCATTGCAATATCCCTATATTTATTCCTGAACTAGCCTGTCCGCATCAATGTGTGTTCTGTAATCAGGAAAAGATAAGCAATACTTTTTCGGTCCCAAGCCCAAATGAAATTGGTGAAATAATAGATCGTTACCTCGCAACGATTTCTGAAGGTACAGAAATTAATATTGCTTTTTTTGGGGGTAGTTTTACAGGTATCCCTCAACAGGAAATGATTGATTATTTAAAAGTTGCACATACCTATGTAAAAACAGGTAAAGTTCAAGGCATTCGCATCTCTACAAGACCAGATTATATTACCAATCCAATTTTAGATATTTTGGAAAAATACGGTGTTACCGCTATTGAATTAGGTGCCCAATCAACAAACGATAAAGTGCTGGTAAAATCAGGAAGAGGTCATAAGTTTGATGCCATTGAAAATGCAGTCAAACTCATTCACAATAGAAATTTTGAATTGGGATTGCAAATGATGTTGGGATTGCCCTATGACACACTAGAATTGTCCTTACAAACAGCCAGAGACATTGTTCGTTTAAAAGCAGACACAACGCGTATTTATCCAACAGTTGTGGTAAAAGGAACCGTTTTAGAAAAAATGTATGAAAAAGGCGAATATCAAGCGCTTTCCATGGAAGATGCCCTAAGCTGGAGTAAAGAAATCCTCAAAATATTTAATGAAGCCGGCATAAAAGTATTAAGAGTTGGTTTACATCCTTCAGAAGAATTAGAAGTTGGCAAATCATTAATAGCCGGTCCTATCCACCCTTCGTTTAAAGAAATGGTATTGTCTGAATTATGGGGCGATGTATTAAAGGATAAACAACTCCATAAAGGAAAATCAATCATTCATGTGGCTAAAAATCAATTGAATTATGCTATTGGTTATAAAGGAAAAAACAGAAATACACTTCAAACAAAAGGGTATGATATCAAATTTGCAGCAGATGAAAGCCTAAAAGATTTTGAATTAGATGTATGCTATAATTGACAAAAGAACTCCTTCAAAGGTAAAAAAAAACCTTGAAAAATATACAGATGATATCTTCGAATTTTCAAGCGATGGAATCACATACAATTCCATTTCCGGTCATCCGGATATATTTATGTTTCAAGATGCCAATAAACTAATTATGGCTCCTAACACCCCAAAGGCATTGATGAATTTTCTTGATAAAAAGGCTGTGAATTATTCATTCGGAAAAAATCCTGTAGGAAAAAACCTGGATCATAGTGTGTTGTATAATTGCTTAAGCACCCCAAAATATTTCTTTTGTAAAAAAGGAAAACCAGATATATCCATTCAAAAATGGTGCTCGTTAAAACAACTTGTAAACATCCCTCAATCCTATGCCAGATGCAGTATGTTTGCTACAGAAAATAAAATAATTACTTCTGATAAGGGGGTTGTTAAAGTGCTTGAAAAGAGTCAAATAGCCTATTTTTATTTTGATCCTTCAGAAATCACAATTAAAGACCATAAAAATGGTTTTATTGGGGGAACCATGGGTGCAACTGATAACAGGGTGTTTTTTTTAGGAAATATTTTAAAACATAAAGATGGCAAGGCACTCGATAAATACATTTCTACTCTTGGAAAAGAAGCCATCTGTTTAGGCAATGATTATTTGTATGATGGGGGTGGAATATTTTTTGTCTCTTCAAAGTAATTCATACTTTTCTTTTGAGATCATGCTATTGACAAAAAATATAGCATCGTTCTAAATTTCACAAAAATTGTTATTCATTAAAGATATGTTTGATACGTGTTTTTTTTACTAAATCGCATCAAATATTTGGATAACAAATGAGTCCTAAAGCGAGTACGTTTTATAAAGGCATATATACCCCCTAAAAATACCAAAAAAGTATCCGTTTTCAAAAAACCCCACCCCTAAAATGTATGAATCATGTAAGTTATTTTTTTAATTATGTAACAAATTCACTAACCTTAATATCTAATTTTGTCTCATTATAATAATTCATTATTAATTAATAAAACGAAATAAAATGAAAAAAAGAAATTTATTATTAGGAGTAGCTATAATCTCCTTGGCATTTACATCTTGTAAAGATAAAAAAGTAACGGCAGCTGAGAAATCGGTGGATACTTATGTTATGTATGTTGATTCAATAGGAACTATTGAAGCAGCGGAAGCTAAAGCAAACTGGCAAGCAATTGATGATTCTTATCAGATAAGAGTTACAGAAGCTGATTTGGCTTTGGAAAATCTAAAAGAAAAAGAAAAAGCACAGGAAAGAATTGATGCAAGTAAAGCAAAATATGCAGCTTTACAGGTACAAATGCAAGCAGAAGCCATGGCAAACTCAAAACAACTATTGAGAAATGCGTTATTTGGTGAAGGAAAAATTGGTGACGACATGAATTTTGGTTGGGTAAATAAAGACAATATTCTTACTGTTTACGAACAATTCGTTAATACTGCAGATGCCAATAAAGACAATTATTCTCGTGAAGACTGGGATGAAATCAAGTTAATGTATGAAGCACTTGACAGCAGAAAAAATACTGTTGAAAAAGAAGGACTTACTTCAGCCGACAACAACGATATTGCCGGTTTAAAATTAAAATTTGCTCCGATGTTAACATTCAACAGAATGGGCGCAAAAACGGAAGAAATGCAAGAAGCGAAAGAATAAAACATTTTTTGGTTAATTAATGTGAAAAATGACAGTCAGAAATGGCTGTCATTTTTTTTGCAATTAATTGATAGGTGTTTTAAGATAACTTAAATCAAATAGTATGTTAAACATATTAAGTTTGAAACCCGATATTGTTTTGTGTTTCATATGTAATTATTTATTGTTTTTTATAGGTCATATGTAATTCGCATATTTTCATAGGTGATTGTATCGTGTTTACGTTATGCGCATTTCATATGTAATTATTTATTGTTTTTTATTGGTCATATGTAATTGGTGACTATTTATTATTTTTCTTCTTTAGTATCACCGAACTTCGTTTCGCATATCTTCATTGGTGTTTGTATGGAGTCTCCGTTATGCTCATTTCATAAATTAAAAAAAATCCTTGCAAACCTCTTATTTAATCGTAATATTGCAATATACTAATAAAGCAATATGGGAACCACGAAATCTGAGAAATTTACTGCAGAACAAAATCAAATAGCAAGCATCGCAAAAGCCTTTGCACATCCAGCCAGAGTGGCTATTTTACAACAGCTATTTAAATTGGATACTTGTATTTGTGGTAATTTGGTTGAAGAAATTGGATTGGCACAACCTACTATTTCACAACATCTGAAAGAACTTAAAAATTTAGGGCTGATCAAAGGAACTATTGAAGGCACAAGTGTGTGCTATTGTATTAATGAAGAAGTCTGGCAAGAAACAAAACAACTTTTTATGACATTTTTAAACCAAGATATCAACCTAAAAAGCCAATGTTGTTAAAGACACTTCATTCAATAATTATATTATTTTACAATAAAAACAAGTTAAGATGCAAACAGATAAAGAATTAAAAGATTTGGTAAAGCAAAAATACAGTGAAATTGCCTTACAAAATCAAAATGAGAACAGGGCTTCATGCTGTGGTGCCGGTGGCTGCTCAACTGAAGTGTACAACATTATGAGCGATAGTTATGAAACCATAGAAGGATACAATCCGGAGGCTGATTTGGGTTTGGGCTGCGGACTTCCAACAGCATACGCCTTCATTAAAGATGGCGATACTGTACTGGATTTAGGGAGCGGCGCCGGTAATGATTGTTTTGTGGCCAGAGCTCAAACAGGAGAAAAAGGAAAAGTAATTGGTGTTGATTTCACCCCAATTATGATAGAAAAAGCAAGAGAAAATGCTGAAAAAAGAGGATTTAATAATGTAGAATTCAGGCTGGGAGATATTGATAAACTACCGCTCACCTCCAATGTGGCTGATGTAGTTGTAAGTAATTGTGTACTAAATTTAGTTCCTAATAAAAAGGGCGTTTTCCAAGAAATATATAGAGTATTAAAACTCGGTGGACATTTCAGCATTTCAGATGTAGTTTTAATTGGAGATTTACCAGCTGAAATAACACAAGAAGCAGAAATGTACGCAGGATGCGTATCCGGGGCCATTCAAAAAGAAACCTACCTAGATTTGATCAAGGAAAGTGGTTTTACAGACATCAAAATTCAGAAAGAGAAATCTATTTCTCTTCCCGATGATATTTTAAAAAATTATTTAGATGAAGAGGCACTTGCATCATTTAAAAATTCTGATATTGGAATCTTCAGTATCACCGTATTCGCTCGTAAACCCAGCAATTGCAAACCAGATAATGGTTGCTGTTAATCAATAAAGTAATTAAACAATGCTATATCAACAAATCGAAAACACCATTGCCTCATTAAGAATAGAAACAATTTCCAAAGAACGCAAACAAGCCTTACAACCTCTAATTGATTACATTCATTCTAAGGTAACAGAAAACAAAAATGCAAACCTTATTTTTATTTGTACGCACAATTCACGCAGAAGTCATTTGTCGCAAGTTTGGGCACAGGCAGCAGCACATTTTCACCATATAAAAAATGTTTATTGCTACTCCGGCGGAACAGAAGCTACGGCATTATTTCCTATGGCTGCAAAAACATTGCAACAGGCAGGTTTTGAAATTGAAGCTTTATCAGAAGGAAAAAACCCTGTGTATTCAATTAAATACAATGAAAATGAACATCCAATAATTGGATTTTCAAAAATTTTTGACCATCCTTTCAATCCGAAAAGTGAATTTGCCGCTATCATGACGTGTTCCCAGGCCAATGCCAATTGTCCGTTTATCCCCGGAGCAGAAAAACGCATTCCCGTGAAATACGATGACCCGAAAACTTTCGACAACACACCACAACAGACAGAAAAATATCAAGAAAGAAGCAATCAAATTGCAGCTGAAATGTTATATGTTTTCTCTCAAGTAAAATTAAAATATTAAAAAAACATATCATTCATGAAAAAATTAAGCTTCCTAGACAGTTATTTAACCTTATGGATATTTATTGCCATGGCTTTAGGAGTAGGAATTGGCTATTTTGTGCCTTCATTTCCTGCGCTAATCGATTCTTTTAGCAGTGGCACCACCAATATTCCCATTGCCATTGGCTTAATTATAATGATGTATCCGCCTTTGGCAAAAGTGAATTACGCGCTGCTGCCAAAAGTATTTACAAACGTAAAAATCCTTTCCATTTCGTTGGTGTTAAACTGGATCATCGGCCCTATATTAATGTTTGTACTGGCCATTACATTTTTACAGGACTACCCGGAATATATGGTGGGCTTAATTTTAATTGGCCTGGCGCGTTGCATTGCCATGGTATTGGTTTGGAATGATCTTGCTGAAGGAAGCAGTGAATATGGTGCCGGTTTGGTAGCTTTAAACAGTATTTTTCAGGTATTCGCCTATAGTTTTTATGCGTGGCTTTTTATAACCGTACTCCCGCCCTATTTTGGTTTTGAAGGTGCTATTGTTGATATTTCAATTGCAACCATCGCTGAAAGTGTGGCTATTTATTTGGGAATTCCATTTGTTTTGGGAATTTTAAGTCGGTTGATTTTAGTGAAATTAAAAGGGGAAGCATGGTATTCAAAAAAATTCATTCCGACCATTTCCCCATTGACGCTAATTGCTTTGTTGTTTACCATTGTGGTGATGTTTTCCCTAAAAGGGGAATTGATTGTTGAAATCCCCATGGATGTATTGATTATTGCGGTGCCACTATTGATATACTTTACGATTATGTTCCTTATTGGTTTCTTTGTCACAAAAGCCATGGGTGCCACCTATGACAAAACTGCGGCAGTCGCCTTTACGGCAGCAGGAAATAATTTTGAATTGGCCATTGCTGTAGCGATTGCTGTTTTTGGATTGAACTCCGGACAAGCATTTGCCGGTGTTGTAGGGCCTTTGGTTGAGGTGCCTGCCTTAATTATATTGGTGAGGGTTTCTTTTTGGCTAAGGAAAAAGTATTTCAAGGAATGAATATTAGATGTTAGAAGTTAGAAGTTAGATATTAGATATTAGATATTAAAAGTTAAAAGTAAAATATTTTAAATTCCTGATACTAGATATTAAAAGTTAGATATTAGAAGTTAAATATTAAAAGTTAAAAGTAAATATTAGAAGTTAGATATTAAAAGTAAAAAGTTAAATAGTTGATATTTAGAATTATAAACTTCATATTATTGGCTGCGGAAAAAATACAAAAAAAGATGACATACATCATATTTAACTCTAACCATCAATCGTACATTTACGATTGGAAATGAAAAGGAACTTGGAAAATATTATTTATAAAGAAGATACCGAACAATTGGTACGTTTTGCCAAGGCGTTAAGTCATCCAACGCGGATTGCAATTTTAAAACATTTAGAAAATCAGTCTTGTTGTTTTACTGGTGATTTGGTGGGTATATTTCCATTGGCGCAGTCAACCATTTCACAGCATTTAAAAGAATTGAAAAATGCAGGTTTGATTCAGGGGGAATTAAATCCGCCAAAAACAAAATACTGTATCAATCAAGAAAACTGGAAAACAGCAAAAGCATTATTTCAAAATTTCTTTGATTGAAATTAATTTTTGTTTTGGCAACAAACCGCGTTAGGGATTGAAGTGAAAATCCCGGCATTGCGAGTTTGTGAAGCGATACATTCAACAGATTGCCACGCTTTGCTCGCAAGGACGGATTATAACGAAAAGCCCGACCGCTTTTTAGCGGGAACGCCCAAAATACTATTTTGAATAAGATTTTTTAACCATTAAATCGCCTATTTGCGATAAACATATAAAATATAAAATGATGAATATATCAATAAAAATTTTAGGGACAGGTTGTCCGAAATGCAAACAAACAACCGCTGTTGTGCAAGAAGCTGTCACTGAAAATAAGATTGATGCCACTATTGAAAAGGTGGAAGATATTATGGAAATTATGAAATACAACGTGATGTCCACACCTGCTGTTGTGATAAACAATGAAGTTAAAATAAAGGGAAGAGTTCCGTCAAAAGCAGAAATCACCGCATTACTCATGGAAAATTCACAAACAAAGGAATCAGATTCCGCAGATTGCGGTTGTTCTGACAGTCATTGTTGCTAAATAACTGAGTATGTTTGATTGGGTTCAAAAATTGGCAGATTGGTTAATTTACACCGTTTTTAGCATTGGAGCTGAAACGCATTTAGGCAAATCTCTCAATTTTTTTGTTTACGACACCATCAAGATTTTAATCCTGCTGTTTGTTATTGTTTTTTTAATGGGTATTGTAAATACTTACTTTCCTATTGAGAAACTAAAAAACTACCTAAACCGCAAAAAACTATATGGACTGGAATATTTATTTGCCTCCATATTTGGAGCGATTACGCCCTTTTGTTCCTGTTCATCGGTGCCTCTTTTTATCGGTTTTGTTCACGGCGGTATTCCTTTGGGGGTCACTTTTTCTTTTCTTATTACTTCACCTTTGGTAAATGAAGTCGCCATTGCTATGTTTCTTGGTATGTTTGGGTTAAAAGTCACCTTAATCTATGCCATTTCAGGAATTTTGCTGGGAACTATTGGCGGCTGGCTGTTGGGAAAATTCAATTTAGAACCGCTTTTGACTGACTGGGTGAAAAATATTTTGGCAAATGCCGAAAAATCAACTGCTGAATATGAGGAAGAAAAAAGAACATTTAAGCAACGTTTGCCGGAGATTACCCATAGCGCCTGGGATATTGTAAAAGGTGTTTTGTTGTATATTGTTATTGGTGTTGGTATAGGCGCTGCCATGCACGGCTATGTTCCTGAGAACTTCTTTGCTACATATTTAGGAAGTGGCGCCTGGTGGACAGTTCCTATGGCCGTTTTATTGGCAGTGCCCATGTATGCCAATGCAGCCGGTATTGTTCCTGTTATTCAGGTGTTTGTTGTAAAAGGAATCCCTATGGGAACGGCCATTGCTTTTATGATGGCCACAGTCGGACTTTCAATTCCTGAAGCCACCCTGCTTAAAAAAGTAATGACCCTTAAATTAATCGGAATTTTCTTTGGCGTGGTAACCTTATGTATTGTTATTTCCGGATATTTATTTAACTTAATATTTTAACCTTATAAATCTTAAAAAATGAAAAAGCTTCCTATTTTATCAACACTCATTGTAAGCCTGTTTTTATTCTCCTGTACAGGAAAAGCACAAAACAAATCTTCTGCAAATCAAGCAAAACAAAACAGTATTGAAGTCATTGATTTTCACTCAACAAACAGATGTATGACCTGTAAGGCCATTGAAGCAAATACAAAATATACCCTGGATACTTATTTTGCCAATGAATTAAAAACCGGTAAAATCATTTTTAAAATAATCAATGTAGATGAAAAAGAAAACGAAAAAGTAGCCGAAAAATTTGAAGCTGCGGGGACTGCCCTATTTTTAAATATAATCAATGACGGCAAAGAAAATCATATTGATTTAACCAATTTCGCATTTATGAATGGCAACGATCAAAAAGCATTTTCTGAAGCATTAAAGCAAACAATCGAGATCCAGCTTAAAGAATTATAGATGGATTTTTTGCAATCGCTGTTAGAAAATAATAACATTCCCATATTGTCGGCATTTGTCCTCGGACTTATGACAGCCATCAGTCCTTGTCCGTTAGCAACCAACATTACGGCCACCGCTTTTATTTCTAAAAATATTGCAAGTAAAAGGAAGGTTTTATTAAGCGGAATTTTATATTCCCTTGGCAGGGCATTTTCTTATACAACGATAGGTTTCATTTTATTTTTTGGTGCAAGTAAATTTCATATCGCACGTTTTTTCAATCAGAATGGCGAAAAATATTTAGGCCCGTTGCTTATTATTATTGGTTTAATCATGTTAAATGTCATTCGTCTTAATTTCTTCAACAAAATAAATTTTACCGATAAATTATCTGAAAAATTTCAAAATAAAGGCTTGTTGGGTTCCTTTTTAATAGGAGCCGTTTTTGCATTGGCCTTCTGCCCTTACAGTGGCGCTTTGTATTTTGGCATGTTAATTCCTATGACCATTTCAAGCATTGATGGTTTATATTTACCCATAATTTTTGCTTTCGGAACAGGATTGCCGGTGTTGCTGTTTACTTATTTATTAGCCTTTACAGCCAATAGCATTGGCCCTTTTTACACCAGAATTACAAAAATTGAAAAAGAAATGCGTACTATTGCAGGTATTGTGTTCATACTAACAGGTATTTATTATATTTTAATTTTTACGGAAGTAATCTAATATTGCCGAAAATTATTATACTTCTTGATATACCTAAAAACCAGACAAATCGTCTGGTTTTTTTCTTAATAGTTTTCATCAATTGTAGCCACTAAAATTAAAAAAAATTCTTTAAAATTATTTCAAATATTTATTTTAAATGATATTTATGAACCCCATACCCAAAATTAAGAGTAAAGCAACGTCTTTGATTAGAAAATAGTATCTTTGCGGCGATTTAAAAAATTAAAGACAATTAAAAATGGCAACAAACAAAACGTTTACCATGTTGAAACCTGATTCCGTAGAAAAAGGAAATATTGGGGCAATATTGGAAAAAATTAACGCTGCAGGTTTTAGAATTGCGGCAATAAAAATGACACAAATGACAGTGGCTGATGCTGAGAAATTCTATGAAGTTCACAGCGAGCGTCCATTTTTTGGCGAATTGGTTGAATTTATGACTCGCGGGCCAATTGTATCCGCAATCTTAGAAAAAGAAAATGCTGTTGAAGATTTTCGTGTATTAATCGGAGCAACCAATCCTGCCGATGCAGCTGAAGGTACCATTCGAAAATTATATGCTTCTTCAATGGGAGAAAATGCAGTTCATGGTTCGGACAGCGATGAAAATGCGGCTATTGAAGGCGCTTTTCATTTTTCAGGAAGAGAAATGTTTTAGGTTTTAAGTAATAAGCTTATAAAATAGCAGTATCTCAAAATCTGTGTAAGTTAAAAAAATAGCTTGGGTGATCACCCAAGCTATTTTTGTTTAATTTTAAATTTTATACAGACATGAAAAAAGAGGAATTATTTACCGACGAGTTTTTAAA
>Ga0314774_1000469_pt1 | contig 32690 bp, 27 predicted proteins | sample MetaGCBIA2018_FD_204515 | JGI IMG/M metagenome (GOLD analysis project Ga0314774, IMG submission 204515) | Cryopeg brine microbial communities from Beaufort Sea near Barrow, Alaska, United States - CBIA 2018 | ecosystem: Environmental > Aquatic > Marine > Coastal | place: USA: Alaska | collected... | reverse complement strand
CTGCGCCGGACCATCCATGGAGAAACTTAACGACAACACAACGTCAGTCATCAACTTAGCTCCCCTTAAAAAAGGGGTCATCTCTATCTTGGAGAAAAGGGGACATCTCTACTTTGGGTTGACAGACCAATTTTGTATACAGTATGCGAAAATATACTATTTATGCAAGTCGATTTTTCCCTCTTTTTACGCTAGGCAAATCAGAAAACTGGTGCTAAAATGCATATTTTTTAGGCACAAACCCTGGATACACATTGATGAAACTCGGTTCACTCAAACTCGAAAACAGGGTCTTTCTCGCACCAATGGCCGGGATTACGGATCTACCATACCGCACTATAATGAAGCGGTTCGGAGCAGGTCTCGTCTATTCAGAAATGGTCAGCGCCAAAGGATTAATTTACGCGGGTATCCGCACTCGGGAATTATTAAATAGTAGCACAGAGGAAAGACCGTTAGCCCTCCAACTGTTCGGAAGCGAACCGAATGATCTGGCCGAAGCCGCAAAACGAATAGAGGGAGATGGAGAGTTGATCGACATAAACCTCGGCTGCCCAGTCAATAAGGTCGTGCGTAGTGGCGCCGGCAGCGCCCTCATGAAAGATCCGTCCCGTGTTCAGAACATTATTCGGGCAGTAAGAGCAGCGACCGCTTTGCCATTAACGATCAAAATTCGCTCCGGTTGGGATCAGGAGACAATCAATTTTCTTGAAATTGGCCGCGTCGCCGAAGGGGAAGGGATTGATGCGATCACGCTACATTCCCGGACACGGAGCCAGGGATTTAGTGGCGATGCAAACTGGGATCAGATCCGACAACTTAAAGACGCTGTCGCCATTCCCGTTATCGGTAGTGGGGATATTTTTGAGGCTCAAGATGGTATCAATATGGTCAATACGACCGGATGTGATGCAGTCATGATCGGCAGAGGGAGTTACGGCAACCCTTGGCTCATTCGCGATGTCGCCCAACGACTTCAAGGGAACCCCTCCCCTCTTCCCCCCACATTGCAGGAGCGAAAACTCGCCGCACTCGATCACCTCAAGCTACAGATTGATTTTGCCGGAGAGCAGAGGGCGATGTATGAAATGCGTAAACATTTATGCTGGTATGTCCGGGGATTAAAAGGTGCTGCGAGCTTCCGAGCCTCCCTCAACCAAGCCAATACGATTGTCGATCAATCCGAGTTACTCGATCGTTTTTTTGCAACAGTGGAATCAGAGAACAAGGAAATGAATGTCTCCTGAACTATCGAAATCTGACCCGGAGCTATTTGTCCGTGTTATCGAAAACCTCGATCGAGCGGTTTTAGCGACTGACAAGGAAGGGGACATCGTCCTTTTTAACCCTGCAGCTGAAGCGTGCACCGGGCTCTCTCGACGACAAAGTGTAGGGCGCCACTACAGGGACCTGTTTGCCGACCAGCCGCGCATTATTGATCTGATTCGTCTCGCCCTCGAAGACGAGAGACCAATATCTGACGAGGAAAACGTTTCACTTATTCGCCCCTATATGCCACCGACACCGGTCAGTGTTTCCGTTTCCCCCATCTTCGACCAAGCGGGGTCTCAGGATGGAATTGTCTTGATCATTCGTGACTTGACCCGACTGCGGGAGCAGGAGACCACTCTGCGCCAGACCGACCGCCTTGCCATGATCAGCACCTTGGCTGCCGGATTGGCACATGAAGTCAAAAATCCACTCGGAGGGATTCGCGGGGCCGCTCAGCTGCTCGGAATGGAGCTTGAGGGAGACAGTCGACTGACCGAATACACCGACGTTGTCATCCGAGAAGTGGAGCGGATCAACGACATCATTGAAGAATTGATGGATCTTACCCGACCCCGAACAGACAATGTCGGTGATGCTGATATTTCCCAAATTTTACGGGATATTCTGTTACTTCAAAAAGAAGCACACCTGAGTCGAAACGTTAAGTTTATCTTGAACCTGGACCCAAGCATACCACCAATCCGCGGCGACGAATCTCTTTTGACCAGACTACTACTCAACCTGATCAAAAATGCCGTCGAGGCGGTGGAGGCCGGAGGACGGGTCGACATTACCACCCGTATCGCTACCGACTACCATCTCGTATCGACCGACAACAAGCCGGTGCCCTGGGTTGTTATTGAAATTGCGGACAACGGTCCAGGCATCATCGACGCAGACATAGAACGCATCTTTACCCCTTTTTTTACAACCAAAATCCATGGGACCGGTCTCGGACTCGCCACTTGTCAAAAAATTGCAGGCAGCCACAATGGCGTCATCAAAGCTGTCAACCGACCGGACAAAGGGGCCCTGTTCTCTTTCTACCTCCCCTTTATTCGCAATCAGGACAGAAGATTACCGAAACAGATGCCCAACGAGAAAGAATAACATTATGCCTATCAATCGAATATTGGTTGCCGATGACGAAGAGAGCATACGCTGGGTCTTATCAAAAGCGCTGGAGAAAAAGGGCTTTACTGTCGACCTTGCAACGAATGGAGACCAAGCCCAGGGTCTATTTGAACGCAACGGATATGACCTCGCAATCCTCGACATAAAGATGCCCGGTAAAACAGGATTGGAACTTCTGCAACATTTCCGCGAATTGCGGCCCAACTCACTGGTTATCATCATGACTGCCGAGTCTTCCATGGAGAATGCCGTTGCGGCGATGAAACTTGGGGCATACGATTACATTACCAAGCCTTTTGACCTCAACGTGCTTGATGCCATTATCATTAAGGCACAAAAGGCCCTCGATATTACAGGTGAAGTGCATCGGCTTAAAACTGAGATACAAGCACAATACCGCCTCGACCACAGTATTATCGGTAGCAGTTCCGCCATGCAGCAAATCTACAAAATAATAGGCAAAGCGGCGCCGTCCGATGTCACCGTCTCAATTACAGGCGAGTCGGGAACCGGCAAAGAATTAATCGCCAGAGCCCTGCACTACAATAGTCAGCGCATCGGAAAACCGTTTATTGCCATAAACTGCGCTGCGATCCCGAGAGAACTTCTGGAGAGTGAACTTTTCGGGCATGAAAAAGGTTCGTTCACCGGAGCGACAGAACGGCGCTTGGGTAAGTTTGAGCAGGCACAAGGGGGGACTCTATTTCTGGATGAAATTGGAGATATGCCTCATGAATTACAGACAAAACTACTGCGTGTCTTGCAGGAAAAAGAGATTACAAGAACAGGTGGAAACGCCACGATCCAGGTCGATGTTCGCATTATCGCAGCGACCAATCAGGACCTGCTTGAAAAAATCAAACAGAATGAATTTCGCGAAGATCTCTATTACCGGCTCAACGTCGTACCGATTGTCCTGCCAGCCTTGCGTCATCGCAAAGAAGACATTCACGACCTTACCCATTTTTTCATCAATAAAGCCAATGAAGAACTCGGCCTGAAGATCAAGGGGTGTTGTGAGGAGACGATGAAACTCCTTCGCACCTATCACTGGCCCGGGAACATCCGTGAACTGGAAAACACCATATTTCGGGCAACACTGCTAGCCTCTGATCAGATTTTAGCCCCTGCTGATTTCACAGACCTCACCCCTGGCCCAGATTCCTCTGAAAATGGTACGTCATTGGAAGATCTGATCACCGGCAAACTCAACGCATCACTGGCGCAAATCGATGTCAACGAACTCGACGATCTGTATGACATGGTTCTGCAACAAATGGAGCGCCCCTTAATCAAAATCGTTCTTTTAAAGACACGAAACAATCAGGTGAGAGCCGCCGAAATTCTCGGGATCAATCGTAATACCTTGCGCAAAAAAATCCAGACTCTAGGGGTCGATATCAAAAAGGGGTAAGAACAGACGATGAGACGGCTGGGCAGGTTCATAATAAAGGGATCATTGAAACAGAAACTGACAACGATCATCATGTTGACCAGTCTGCTTGTGCTCTTTTTGGCCTCCGGGTCATTCATCCTTTCCGAGACCTTCCGCTACCGACAATCAATGATCAACCGTTTAACGACAACCGCGGGGATTATCGGCATCAACGCTCAACCCGCTATCACCTTGAGAAAAAAAGAGGTTGCAAAACAGATCCTCGCCTCACTGGTCAATGAACCGGATATTGTTTCGGCCTATATTTTTTCCGCAGAGGGAGATCCGATCGCCCATTATCTTGGCAAGGGGAATCTGAGAGGCAATCAGGTCGGCATGTTGAGCGTGGACAGGGATATCCTCTCAGAGGTTATCAAGAGCAAAAAAAACTATCAGCAGTTTGACTCACGGCATCTCAGCCTTTTTTCCCCAATCGTAAACTCAAACGGTCTGCACGGAATTGTCATACTGCAGGCAGACACCTCCGAACTCTATTATGTTATCTATCAGATCGTAGCAGCCAGTATGGCGGTCTTTATCTTGCTGTCACTGCTCGCATACCTTATCTCCTCGCGAATCCAGAACATCATTTCCCGACCGATCAATGAATTGGCTGAGATAATGAATACGGTCTCCACCAAAAAGGATTTCTCCATTCGGGCAACGAAGACGACAGATGATGAGATTGGCGATCTTATTGGTGGATTCAATACCATGCTGGAGCAGATTAAGCTTCGCGACGAGCAACTCGAAAGCCATCGACACAATCTCGAAAATCTGGTTCAGCAGCGTACAGAGTCCCTTCAAGAAACCAATTCAGAACTGCAGATCGTCATCAGTGAACTGCAGGAGGCAAAACAGGCTATCGAACTGGGGAGCCAGGCCAAATCGCAATTTCTGGCCAAAATGAGTCATGAAATCCGCACTCCGATGATCGGCATCATGGGGATGGCTGAACAGTTAACCGTTGCCGAACTACCCGATACCGAACACCAGATGGCATCAACTGTCCAAAAATCGGGTGAAACATTGCTCGACATTCTGGATGATGTCCTCGATTTTTCAAAAGTTGAGGAGGGCAAGTTAACAGTCGAAAACAAACCCTTTTCGCTGCAAGACGTCTGCAAAGAGGCAATCGCGCTTTTTGCAGAACAGGCTCACAATAAAGGGCTCACTCTCGACTCCCATCTGGATGCCGATTGTCACGGCCCCTTTTCCGGCGACCCCTTGCGTATCAAACAGATCCTGTTGAACCTGATTGGGAATGCGGTGAAGTTCACCTCAAAAGGGAAGGTTCAGCTAACGGCGATCTGCAGCAAAAAGAGAGGAACAACAGTTATCAGACTGGCCGTAACCGATACCGGGATCGGCATAGCCGAGGACGATCAACTCAAGATTTTCGAATCGTTCTGTCAGGCCGACAATTCCATGGCTCGAAAATTTGGAGGATCGGGACTCGGTCTGACGATCATCCGGGAGTTGTCGCAGTTGATGGCTGGCAGTTGTGGTGTCCAAAGCAACCCAGGCCAAGGGTCAACCTTCTGGGTCTCCTTACCGCTCGCTCCTGCCGGGCTGGAGGCGGACCATACCGAAAAACCAACTTTAAATGAATTACAATCGTCACGGGGAGAGTCTGCTCCCTCAGCCCCCCCTTTACCCAAAAGCGCCCACATTCTTCTGGCAGAAGACAACCTCACCACCCAGCAACTTCTCGGGATGATACTCAAAAAAGCTGGCTACAGATTCGACATCAGAGGGAATGGGCAATTGACCGTAGAAACGCATGAAACAGCCGCCTACGATCTGATTTTCATGGACTGTGAAATGCCTTACATGGATGGCTTTGAAGCAACCCGAAAAATTCGTGAAACGGACAAGAGTATTCCGATCATTGCATTAACCGCACATATCCACCAGCAGGAGAAAGATCGATGCGTACAGGCAGGGATGAATGATTGCCTGAACAAGCCTTTCAGGCAACAGCAACTTCTGGACATCATCGACAAATGGCTTCCGGCCCAGGCAGAGGATATAAGTGCGCTATAAGGGAGAAACAATACTTCAGGTCGTATCATGGGTTGCTGCTGCAGCCCTGACAATGCTGTTCCTCGCCTGGACGGTCAGCCCGCAGACATCAGATGCCGAGCGGGCAAAAGCCAAACTGACACAGACAATCACCGGCACCGTCGGCAGAGCATACGAGCTGACAATTCAACTTGAAGAGCCGAGCAATCTGACACAGGCATTTATAAGCCTGGATGCCAGCAACCGCCATGCCATCGTCAACTCTTTACAGTTCCCCGGCCATTTGGAAAGCCTCTACATCGACAGCAGCAAGAAGCTTGCCTACGTGGCCAACCGCTTCTCAGGTCTGCAAATTTTGGACATCAGCGACCCGAAGCAGTTCCGCCTGCTTGGCTCCTTACCCGATATTGGCCGCGGTTGGGACATCACAGTTCGTGACGGCATTCTGTTCCTCGCCTCAGCCGAAGAGGGGCTCTATCTGATCGACATCCGTTCAGCCGAGACCCCGAAGATCATTTCGCACCTGCAGTTCAAGAACCAATCGATCCTGAAGCTGGCGGTATCGAAGCAGACTGTTTATGCCACAACCGGACAGAAAGGGTTGCTGATCATCAACATCTCCGACCTCACTACCCCTCGGCTGGTCAACACCCTCTATAAGAGCACCGGAGCCTGGGGACTTTTAGCAGAAAAGAACAGGCTGTATGTTTCATGCGGAAAGCACCGACTGGAGATCCTCGACATTTCCAATCCGGAAAAACCTCTCAACATAGGAGGACTGCCGCTTCCAGACAGGGTCCGGAGTATGGGCTTGCATGAAAAGGTGCTCTACCTGCCAACCCAAAACAGCGGGCTGACCCTTGTTGACATCAGCGACGAGCATGCACCAAAACGGCTGAAATCATCGACCAATCTTGACGCCCCGGACGGTATCGTCCTGCAGGATAATCAGGCATTTATTTCAAGCCGAACGGGAAGTATCAGCATATTAGACCTGACAGTGCCGAAGTCGCCGAAGCTGAACGGGACATTTACCCCCCCCTTCCACCCTCGAAACATTGCCGTATCAGATCAAACCATATACCTGGCTTGTGGTTTCAATGGATTACAGTCCCTTAACGCCAACAAACTCGTCTCAACAGACCAGGTCAAGAGTCTGCCGGTCAAAGGGGATATAAATCAAGTCCTGACTGACGATACTTTTTTCTATTTTGCCGACAAAGACGGGAGGCTCTACGTTGCAACAAGAGATGCGGCAGGAAACCCAGGAAAGGTTATTGGCACCCTCAAGATTACAGGCCCCCTCAAGAAAATGGTAAAAATCGGCAATTACCTATACATCGCCTGCCCAGGGTCCGGCCTACAGATTGTAGATATCTCCAACCCGATGACTCCGAAACTTTGCGGAAAACCTGGATTCACTGAAAAGACCTTCGATATCCTCACATTTGGAAATCGTCTGCTTCTGGCAGATTTTAACCAGGGGCTTCAGGTTGTCGACATCACCTCTCCAGAGAACCCGGTTTTGGTCGAAACATTCCCACTTCAGCATCTTAATAAAATTGCAATTGATGACCGTTACGTCTACGCAGCAACATCCCAATCCGGCCTCCATATTCTCGACCATTCAACCCCATACGGACTGAAACAGGTCGGAAACATATCTCTACCCTGGCCCCTACGCGAATTTGCCGTGATCAACCGTCTCGTCGTATCCGGGACAACAGTCTACATGGCCGCCGGACCGGCCGGCCTGATCTCATTCGACACCTCTAATCCGAGATCTCCCCGACTCAGGGAGATCATCAATCTCGAGGGTGAAATCCAGTCGGTTACAATCGATAGAAACAGAGTGATTGCAACGACCCGCCAAGGTAAATTATGGATACTGCAACAAGAACCTGATGGAAAGACCAGCCGCCTCAACAGTGTCGACACCCTCGGCAGGGGGAAGGATATCCTCGTCAACGCGGATCATATGATCATAGCAAATGGAACGGCAGGATTGTTAATCCTGACGTTCCCACAACCAATCGATATCAGCAACCGCGACGGCCAGAGTACTTTGCATATTCCGCCACAAGCGACGCCGGGAGTCTACAATCTCACGGTTCTAAATGATGGGAAGCTGACTGAATTTATTGGCGCGGTGAGTTTGACAGAATAAGGGCACAACGAAAAGGGAGGGATCAGAAGGTGTATTCAACTCCGGCCCAGAATTGACGGCCGAGTTCGAACTCATCGGTTTCGGCTCCGGTTGTCACGCGTCGAATAAAGAAAGCGGCCGCAAGCGACCGAGTTTTAATAGAGCCCTAACTGAATTCGTGGACTTCTTTTTCATCCAATTCAACCAATTGGTTTTGTACATATTTACGGATAGCATCTTCTGTTGCATTTCCAATAGTTTCAACAAAATAACTTTGAGTCCAAAGTTTACCACCCCAGAATCTTTGTAGTTCCATGCACTGGATAATACAGACTGGGACAAGCCCAGTCTACACTATCCAGCACGGGGGCAAGCCCCCGAGATTTTCGCTACGCTCAGTTAAACACATTCAGGATTTCGAGGGTCACGGTCAGTGCTTTTTCAGGGACCGCAGGGGGGGACCAGTCAACCTGCCAATTAAAAATGAAGGAACTCGGTCGCTTGCCCTCAACATAGACATCGTGACCATCAATAGGCTCGGCTCCACTATCCACTAAAGCCCGATAACCACTGCGGTAATTTGTGACATTAGAAAACATCACACCATGCGACAAATCAACAGTATAGATGAGGTTCGCAACCCATGGCCGATTAAAATCTTCACGCGGCAATTCGTCGAGCCAGAGCAATTTACCGTCAAACCAGACCCGATCATCCGGTTCGAAGTCAGTCAATTCCAACCGATCTTCATAGCTAAGATTTGTTGTCGTCGACTCGGAATAGGTCGCATTCAAGGCGAAGTATTGATCGACCCACTGTCGTTCCCAAGCCAGGCGGTAGCTTTTATAATGGCTCTCACCATTGTTGTTTAACCGCCAAGGTAAAGGAGCATATATATCCGATGAGTCATACGGCTCCTTCTCTCTTGCAAACTCATCATATCCGTCTCTTTGCACATAACGAAGATCGAGCCTGCCACCCAGAACCGCCTGATTGAGACCAAGAACAACTTCATCATTATAAGGTGTCTTTAAATTGGAGTACTCGTACGTAGACGGCGCAATAGATTGCTTGACAGTCCACTCCGAATCATTATCAACAGGCGCCGTCCTGACATGAACCAGCGGAACAATCGCCTCACGGAGCTGGTAGGTTAACAAAGGCTGTGCATAGTAACGATTCCAACCAGCAATAAATTCAGTTTGACCGTTATTAAACAAGTCATAGATAGCTGACAATCGTGGTGCGACATCGGTATTTTCGGTAAAATCGTCGTAAGAAGTCCGCAGACCTGGCCTGATTTCCAATTTGCCGAAATCAATTTTATCATCCAGGTAAAAAGCCAACTGAACGATATTCGCATCAACGTCGATCTTCTGATAAACAATTCTCTCTTGAAAAAACTGTTCTGAACCGGAAGTCTCGTCACACGCGAAGGTGTCGGAACCACACGATACAGCCCCATCAGGACGTTTATAAGCATAGGCCGTTTCCGGGCGCTCAAAATTTGCTTGTGAAAAATCGATCAGGAGACCCGTATTAACCTGATGCGTTGCTCCAGCCGCCTTAAAAAGTTCAGAGAGCCAGTCGAGACTGGTCTGCATCGATTTTTGCGTTTTGTTGATGTCGCCGTAACCCCCCTCACGGCTATAATCGGGTAACCCGACCGGAGGCCCCCAATCCTTACTGTCAGTCGCCTCCCAGTTCCGATGGTACTGGGGGGCAGTACGAGAATTTTCACTAAAACTCAACCCTGTCGTGACAACTAAAACGCCATGATTCGTCTGGTTCTCGTATTCAACACTGACATTCCCTCCCCCGCCATTAAGGGTAAACGCACTATCTTTGGTCCGATCCAGAAAGTACTCACCTGAATAGGGGTTATAAAGGGCTTGTATTGTCAATTTTTGGTCAGATGATAGCTGAGTCACGTACTTTAAAAGAAAATTTTCAGATTTTCTGAACTGATTATCAATCTGTCCAAAATTATTCAAAGGGATTTTCGAATAGACCACTTGATAGGAAGCGAGAAGACCACTCTTCTCAAAGACCGGAAGACTTAAATCAAAACCAGCATCATACTTTTCAAACCGGGGTTGCATTGCTTCCGTAAAAGAACCATCAAAGGCAGCTTGATTCTCAGGGGCGACATGAAACGATGTCCAGTTGTCCCGTGTCATCCGATAACGGGCGGAACCTGAGAATTCCGCTGATGGATCAAGTGTCTCGACCGCAACAACGCCACCGGTAAAACCACCGTATTTCGCTGGAATGTTATTATCGAAAACTTTGACTTCTTTGACCAAATTAGCATTGATAAAAAGGGCTTCAGGATGACCCGGTACATCCTTTGGATCACCAGCAGAAATATCAGAATCTGGGTCGAGTAGACTATTATTTCCTAGACCATCAATCATGAAGTAATTTTCGTAAGGACGCCCACCTGAAATTGAAAGCAGAGGAGGTAGAATTTCTCCCCCTAGAAATGAAGAACTGGAACTATCACTGGGCTGCACACCCGGTATTATGGCAACGAGTTCTTCTACGTTCCCGTTAGCACCAGGCAAAGAGGTGATCAGTTCACGACCCAGAACACTTTTCCCGACGGCACGACTCTCGACAACACCAACAACAACAATAGGTTCAAGACTAGGGACAATAGCCGGATTTTCAGACTCGACCACAAGAGACTCCCCCCCCTGCTCCGAGGCAAGCGCGACCGATCCCACGGTGACAAAAAAAACGAGGGATAAAAACACCCTCAGCGTTCTTGCAAATATTTGACTGTGTTGATTTCGAATACTTTTCAAGATAAAGACACTTCAAAAAGTCTAAAAAAATAAAAAACCACGTAAAAATAGCAAGGGAAACTAAGAATAACAACTTAAAATCAGTTAATTACCGTTAACTCCTATTCCGTAACGAATCACAGGGAGAGCTTAATAGTTTGACCCAAACTGATTTTTCGGTTCTAATCCTATAACGTCCGTCCAAAAAATTCTTAACGTAAGTGGTTATGAAAAATTCTTCTCTTATATTTTTCACTGCATTCTCGGTAGCGGCCCATGCTGCATTGATCGGGCTCTGGCCTGCTTCGAATTCAGCCCCCCTCCCTCCGCAGGAGAACACCATAGAAATAGGGATGGTTACACGACCACCGGTCAATACTGATTTCACCCAGGACCGTAACCGGCCGAAGGATACGGCCAGCTTGAAGAAAAAGAATCAGTCAGCACAAAAACCTGCAACAGATAAAATTCAAGAGAAGACTGACAGCATTCATCAAAATGAAACGATTCAGGCAGTCGCTGCGACTTCAAACCCGGAACCGAGCAAACCAACAGTTACAACTAAAGAAGAGATCTCTGCTCTTACCGCAGTTGAGACCAGTCCCCATCCGGATACCAGTCCGGTAACAGCTACCAGGTCAGCTCCGCTTTACTCAAAGAATCCGGCTCCAGAGTATCCTGCGAACGCCCTCCTCTACGGATGGGAAGGTGAAGTCTGGCTCAGGGTCACTGTCGACCGTTCTGGGGCAGTCTCTCGCATCACCATCGAGCAAAGTTCTAATCATCAGATACTCGATCAGGCGGCTGTCAGGACGGTTAAGAGGTGGCAGTTTTTACCGGCCCGAATAGGGGATGAAACGACCGTCGGTTCAGTTCGTATTCCGATCCGCTTCCAGATCGAACGTTCATAAAAACAGCCCAGAAGCTGCCACGACTCTATTATCACTCATAACTTTCACGGGAGACGCGTAGATGACGAACAGACAAAAACGGGCACTAACAGTCTGCCTGCTTACTGTTTTGGATGTTTTTCAAAGGTGCTTTGCCATAAAGCCACCTCTACTTGATCCATCGGTAATAAAGGAGACCGGCGTTGAATCGTTTCTATTTCCGAAACATTAATAGGGACACCCTACCGTTATGGTGGTGATACGCTCAATGGATTTGATTGCAGTGGGCTCGTCCGCTATGTTTATAGACATAGAGGCTCCAGATACATCCTGAAAACTTTATTAACAATCGAGAATAGTCCCTCTCGATAGATTGCAACCAGGCGATCTGCTGTTTTTCAGAATAAAGGGTAAAACCGTTTCACATGTTGCCATCTATACGCAAAACAGTCAGTTTATCCATGCGCCTTCATCCGGCAAGGGAGTTTCGACGGGGAGCCTCAACTCGTACTACTGGTCATCACGCCTGGTTAGAGCCGGACGACTCTAGTCGACAAAGGGGTACAGCAGGAAGATTCTTGAAGGGGTGCGCGACGAGCAAGGGAGTGTACTAATGAAACATATCCTGGGAAATCGGAGCATCAGACTTCAGCAGTTCGTTCATTGCACCCCGACGTTCCGGTATGCTAAAAACCAGAGCGCGCCTGAGACGAATAGAATCGCAATCAGGCCGAACCCAGCCATTATGGCGTTTGAAGCTGATAAGACCACCCGCTTCAAGCAGATAATTGAGTATCTCTTCAGTGACGCGCCCTTTTTGCCCATTTTCAAAAACAACGTCAATTAACATAATCGCTCCATACAATGCGTTAGCTGTTTTTAACCATACTATACGAGATTCGCAGCTTTTCAATAATGAGATGAATTTTTTACGCCACTCTCCTTTAAAAGGAAACGATCCTTGCCATCCATACATATCTTAGTCGCCATGACCAGAGAACGGATCATCGGAAACAAAGGTCGGATTCCATGGTCTATCCCCAAAGATATGCAACTCTTTCGTCAACTGACCGTCGGAAAGACCGTCTTAATGGGGAGAGAGACCTACCAGAGTATCGGACAACCGCTACCGGAACGTCATAATATCGTGATCAGCGGCAGACTCCCGCAAACAAAAGGGATCAACGTCTGCAATAATTTTGCAGCGGGAATTGCTCTGGCACAAACATTCAAACAAGATATTTTTTGCATTGGCGGGGCAAAGATTTACAGGGAGGCTCTCAATATTGCACAGTCTCTCCATATCTCCTGGGTGGAAGAAGATGTTGCCGGGGATTGCGTCTTTCCAGAATACGACTTGAATGCTTGGACTGAAACTGAACGTCGACCCTTCTCCGGGTTCGTTCATTGCACGTATATCCGTAAAAACAAAAAAAACCCCGTGATCGTTGTCACAGGGCAATGAAATCGGCTTATTTATGATTCAGACAATCAATAACCATCCTTGCGCTTACTCTGATTTTCAAAGCGGGTAAACTCACCCCGGAAGGTCAGATGCACCGTACCGATCGGGCCATTACGTTGCTTGCCGATGACAACTTCAGCATCTTTATCATGCCCCTTGTCACACGTTTTTTCACGACTTCTGCAGTCCTCGCAGTAGACCGCCTCCCGGTAAACGAACATGATGACGTCGGCATCCTGCTCAATAGCTCCCGACTCACGTAAATCGGACATCATCGGTCGCTTATCGGTCCGACTTTCCAGGGAACGGTTTAGCTGAGACAAGGCAATAACCGGAACACCCAGCTCTTTGGCCAACGCTTTAAGGGAACGGGAAATTTCAGAAATTTCCTGTTGCCGGTTCTCAGAGTTATTCCCTTGCATCAGCTGAATATAATCAATGACAATCAGACCGAGATTCTTTTCCGCCTTCAGACGTCTCGCCTTGGCGCGAAGCTCAAGGACGGATATCCCCGGCGTATCGTCAATATAAATAGGAGCCTCAGAGAGAAGACCTGCACCTGTGGTCAATTTCGGCCAATCAGAATCACCGAGATGACCGGTCCGAAGCCTGCCGGCATCGACTTTGGATAAAGAGCAGAGCAGACGCTGAACCAACTGCTCTTTTCCCATCTCCAACGAAAAGATCAAGGTCGGAATTTTTTTCTCACTATGGATAGCCGCATACTCAACGACATTAATCGCAAAAGCCGTTTTCCCCATAGAAGGTCGACCGGCGACAACCAGCATGTCACCGTTCTGAAATCCGGCGGTCATAAGATCGAGTTCCGTAAAACCGGTCGGAACACCGGTCACATGCTCCTTGCGGTCGTACAGGCTCTCAATCGCCTTGAACGTATCTTTAAGAATCTCTTTGGTCGAATAATAGGAACGTTTGGACTTCTGGTCGGCGATGTCAAAAATAGATTTCTCAGCCCAGTCGAGATTTTCATCGACCTTCCCCCCATCATAACCACGAGAGACAATTTCAGTTGCCACAGTGATCAGATTGCGAGAAATCGCTCTTTCTTTAACCGTACGAGCATAGTAGGAGATATTAGCCGCGGTCGGAACATAATCGACCAGTGTAGCCAGATAGGCGGTACCACCGACGGCATCGAGATCACCGTTATCGGATAAAACAGAGGTGAGGGTTACTAAATCGGCCGGCTCACCCTTTTCAAACAGGACGATCAGCGCTTTGAAAATTTTACGGTGGCTTTCTCGATAGAAGTCTTCAGGACGGAGAACTTCTAGCGCTTTATTCAAAGCCTCGTTCTCAAGTAAAACACCGCCTAAGACAGACATCTCAGCTTCAAGACTCTGCGGTGGCAGTCGATGCGAAGGTGACTCGACCATAATTTCCCTGATAAAAGAAACGGCAACAGGGAGAAAAATCCCCGTTGCCGTTACATGACTACTCTGCTTCGATGGAAGCTTCGACCGTAACTTTCAGGGTCGCAACAACTCCAGCGTCGAGTTTAATCGGAACTTCATGCAGACCGAGTGACTTGATCGGCTCGGCGAGAACGATCTTCTTACGATCGATTTCAACACCGGCGGCGGTCAATTTCTCAGCCAGTTCCATATTCGTAACACTACCGAAGAGCTTACCTTCTTCGCTGGCGCGGTGACTCACCACACAGGCGATCGCTTCGATCCTGTTCTTGATCACTTCCGTTTCTTTGGTCCGCATTTCGAGCTTACGCTGAGCTTGACGCTTCTGGTGCTCAAATTCTTTCACATTTCGCGGATTTGCTTCAACGGCATAATGACGTGGCAACAGGAAGTTACGGGCATAACCCGGCTTCACATTGCACATCTCACCAATATTGCCGAGACCTTCCACATTTTCAGTTAAGATTACTTCCATCGTATTAATCCTCCGTCAAAAAGGTTCATTCCCTTTTATACGTTTCTTTCTGAAATCAATCCAGAGATCGAAGACCCCGATACCAGCAAACGGTAGCGGACCTAATATTATTGTCATTCCGTAGCCCAGGCCCCGAAGGAACATCGGAAACTGCCTACGTTCAAACAGACAGGTTATAACTGCCAGCCCCTGTACATAGTAGACCAGGAGTAAAACTATGAGCAGATTCAACCCGATTTGCTTGAGCAAACCATCAGCGATAAAGAACACAAAACCTGACACGATCAAGCCCCAGACCAGAGGTTCCGGTGCCTTCCAGGAGACAAATGACTCTCCTGGAATCGAATAATGTCGACCGGACAAAAGCGCAAGCACCCAGACTTGAAAAAGAGTAAATGCTGCATAACCGAGAACATGAAACGCCAAAAATGTCTGACGGAAACGTTCCTCGACCACCCGAAGAGACACACGCAGATCGCGTTGCAATTCAGGCGTCAGATCTTGGCCGGTTGTAAAAAATTCGCGCACCTGATCCAGTTGGGTCTCAACTTGCTGATCAAAAATGGCAGAGACTGTTGTCCCATCTCCTGCAGCGACAGCCGCAACCATCCCAAATGCCAAAACTGCTGTAGCAAAAGCCGTGAAAGCAGCGGCCCAATCCCATCGGCACCCTCTGCTTAAAAAGAAAGCGAGGGAGAGTGACGGAACCCCAAACAACGCAATGTATTCAAAAGGCGCATACGAGAGACCAGACTGCACAGTCAATGCAAATGTAGTCAGGATAAATGCACCGACACCGCATGAGGCTCCGAACCGCATATAAACATAAGCGACCGGCACTGCTATAAACAGGTAGAGCAAGCTGCCGACAATTCCGAACAACTCAACACTATTGACAAACAGAACGGTTACAAGAGCTGCAAGACAAACAGCGACCAGCCTCTGGGAATTTGTGTTTCCCGGTGGCATCGGCATATCAGTTCCTACTTGTTAAGCTGGTGACTAGCGGTAAACGGCAACAGAGCAATGTTCCGTGCACGTTTGATTGCCTCGGTCACTTTGCGCTGATGCTCCGCACAGTTTCCTGAAATACGGCGCGGAATAATTTTGCCCCGCTCGGAAACAAAGTATTTCAGGCTACGGACTTCTTTATAATCGATCGGGGTCTTGTCTATACAAAAGCGGCAGCCCTTACGACGGGTAAAACGGCGACGTGGTTGAAAAGCCATATCGAATTCCTCCGAATAGTTTGTTGAGAGTCTGGTTATTCTTTAGTTTCTTCAACCGGTGCAGCTTCAGCAACCGGTGCAGCTTCAGCAACCGGTGCAGCGTCAGCAACCGGTGCAGCTTCAGCAGCCGGTGCAGCTTCAGCAGCCGGTACAGCTTCAACAGCCGGTGCAGCGTCAGTAGCCGGTGCAGCGTCAGTAGCCGGTGCAGCGTCAGCAGCGGGTGCAGCGTCAGCAGCGGGTGCAGGAGCCGGAGTCGAAACGAGTCCAGACGGCTTGAAACCATCTTCGAGCACTACGGTCATGAATTTGATGATTTTTTCATCAATGCGGAATCGACGTTCGAGTTCACGAATGCCATCCGGCTTGACTGTGTAAGCAAACAGGACAAAACTGCCACGCTTCTGTTTTTGTACCAGATAAGCGAGCTTGCGGTTTCCCCATTCCTCAACAGCGACCATCTCGGCACCGAGATCACTCAGGATCCCTTTGTACTTGTCGACGCTTTCCGTGTAGGCATCAGCCGTCACATCAGGGTGAATAATGAAAATTGTTTCGTAGGTACGCATTGGACCTCCTTACGGGTTAGCAGCCCCGGCCATTCCGGAGCAAGGAGCGGACAGGTTGCGACGACCTGCCAGCAAAAACGTATTAATTAACACAAGCGAGGAGTGAAAGCAATCGCTTTAAACATTAAATCTGAAGTGCATCACGTCGCCATCCTGCACCACATATTCTTTACCTTCGAGACGCAGACGCCCCTTTTCTTTGGCTCCGGCCTCTCCACCACAGGCAATAAAGTCGTCATAGGCTGTGACTTCGGCCCGAATGAAACCTTTTTCAAAATCGGTATGAATAACACCGGCCGCAGCTGGGGCTCGACTCCCTTTCGTCACCGTCCAGGCCCGAACTTCTTTAACCCCGGCAGTAAAATAAGTGAACAGACCGAGTAAAGAGTAGGCTGAGCGAATCAACCGATCGAGGCCAGACTGCTCCAGTCCGAGATCGGCAAGAAATTCGATTTTTTCAGCTGCCGATAACTCGGCAATCTCAGCTTCAATTTTTCCGCAAAGAACCAGCATTCCGGCCCCTTCGTCTTCAGCGCGTTCACGCACGTGAGCGACAAAAGGATGTTCACCGAGCAGGTCATCTTCTGAGACGTTGGCCACAAAAAGAATCGGTTTGGCCGTGAGTAGATGCAAGTCAATTAAACGTTTCCGTTCATCGTCGTTCAAATCCTGACCACGAACAGGGATGCCGTTGTTTAGATCCCCCTGCACTTTAAGAAGAATCTCAAGCAGAGCCTGCATCTCTTTATCGCCACTTTTTGCCTGTTTCTGAATCCGGAGAATGCGCTTATCGATCGACTCCAGATCAGCCAAGCCGAGTTCCGTCTCGATCACATCGATATCCCCGAGAGGGTCAACCTTACCGTTGACATGAACGACATTGTCATCCTCAAAACAACGGACAACCTGAACAATCGCATCAACAGAACGAATGTGGCCAAGAAACTGATTGCCGAGTCCCTCACCTTTACTGGCACCGCTGACCAGACCGGCAATATCGAGAAACTCCATAGTGGTTGGCAGAACCCGCTGCGGCTTGACAATCAGTGCCAGCGCATCGAGTCGTGCATCAGGCACAGAGACCACGCCGACATTTGGATCGATAGTGCAAAAAGGGTAGTTGGCCGACTCAGCGCCAGCATTCGTCAACGCGTTAAAAATCGTCGATTTACCAACATTGGGGAGACCAACAATGCCACATTGCAGTGCCATAAAATCCTCTTTATTCGTTAAAACGCCGGTAGCCGGAGCTTGAAGCTCCGGCTACCGAGATCAGAAATAATACTCTTTAAAATCAGGTCAACAGCGGGGCAATAACCAAAGCCACGACACTCATCAGTTTGATCAGGATATTCATCGCCGGACCCGAAGTGTCCTTAAAGGGGTCACCGACTGTATCGCCGATAACAGCGGCTTCATGTGCTGCTCCGCCCTTCTTTTCACCAGCAACTTTACCCTGCTCGATGAATTTTTTAGCGTTATCCCATGCACCACCACCATTCGACATCATCAGGGCAAGCAGGACACCGGCGAGAGTAGCTCCTGCGAGCATGCCACCGAGGGCCTCAGCGCCGAGGATGAATCCAACCGCGACCGGAGCGACAACAGCGACTACACCGGGAAGAACCATCTCTTTAAGCGCAGCTGCAGCGGAGATATCGACACATTTCTGAGAATCGGGCTTAACGCCCTCTTTCCCTTCAAGCAGACCCGGAATTTCACGGAACTGACGGCGGATCTCATCAACCATCTTGCCGGCTGCACGACCAACAGAGGTCATGGTCAAGGCACCGATGAAAAACGGCAAAGCCCCACCAATAAACAGACCGATAACAACTTTAGGCTCGATCAGGTTGATAGTCTTTAGACCGACCGTTGTTGCATAAGCGGAGAAGAGCGCCAGAGCTGTCAGTGCAGCAGAACCGATAGCAAACCCCTTACCGATAGCAGCCGTCGTATTGCCGATTGCGTCGAGGCCATCAGTGATTTCCCGTACCTCAGGACCGAGACCTGCCATTTCCGAGATACCACCAGCATTGTCAGCGATCGGGCCGTAAGCGTCAACGGTCATTGTCACGCCAACAGTAGCCAACATACCGACAGCAGCGATACCAATGCCGTAGAGACCGGCGTAATGGTTAGCAACAAAGATCGATACACAGATAATCAGGATCGGAATAACAGTTGACTCGAGGCCGACAGCCAGGCCGGTGATGATGTTTGTCGCCGGACCGGTTTTGCTCGCCTCGGCAATCCGGGTCACTGGAGCATGTGCTGTGTAATATTCAGTAACCTGACCAATCGCAATCCCTGCCAGGGTTCCGGCCAGAATAGCCCAGAAGATACCGGTAGAAAGAGCATAAGCCTGGATAACAAAGAAAGCAGCAACCAGAAAACCACCGGCAGCAACAAAGGTCGTGTAATGCAAAGCCTTGGCCGGGTCCATCGACTTAAGAAGCTTCATCGAGGCAATACCGATAAAGGAGAAAACCAGACCGAACATCGCCAGAATCAGTGGCAGGACCATGGCATTTGTCTGAACCATTTCACCACCACCCAGCTTGGAGATCAACTCCGGGCCAGCGGCAGCAGCAATCGCCATCGTCGCAATGATCGAACCGACATATGACTCAAAAATATCAGCGCCCATCCCTGCGGTATCACCAACGCAGTCACCGACGTTATCAGCAATTACGCCAGGGTTACGTGGATCATCTTCAGGAATACCGGCCTCAACCTTACCAACCAGGTCAGCACCAACGTCCGCAGCCTTGGTATAGATACCGCCGCCAACTCGAGCAAACAGAGCAATGGAAGAAGCACCCATAGCGAAACCATTGATATACTTAATGGTATCAGTATCACCGCCGAAGAAGATGTAAGCAACACCGACACCAACCAGACCGAGAGAAGCGACTGCAAGGCCCATAACGGCGCCGCCGTTAAAGGAGACCTCAAGCGCTTTGGCCTGCCCACTGATACGAGCAGCTTCAGTGGTCCGTACGTTGGCGCGAGTCGCAGCCTTCATACCAATATAACCGCAGGTCATTGAACAGACAGCACCACCCAGAAACGCCAAGGCGGTCTCGATATTCATCCCGAAAGTAATAAGGCAGAAAACGACCACAATGAAAATAGCAAGAACGCGGTACTCACGTCCCAAAAAAGCCATAGCGCCGTTATAGATATCTTCTGAGATTTCTTTCAGCCGCTCGTTACCGACCGGCTCTGCCTTGACAATACGGTAGAGCGCAATCGCGATTAAAAAACCGATCGCACCCAGGATTGGAGCAAACATCTGCAGTTCCATCTTCTCTTCCTCTCCTACTCGTTATTCACTAAAGTTTTATTATTAAAAGCGCTCATCGCATTGAGAACACCTTTAGCGAGAATGATTTCTACGGCATCAGCCGCACCGGCAAGAACATCATCCAACTGTTTGCGCTCTGATGCACTAAAGCGACTGAGAACATGGCTGGAGACATCTCCCCCCCCCGAGGGACGGCCTATTCCGACCTTGACCCGAACAAAATCCCCAGTCCCGAGAACCTCACGTATATGCCGGATTCCGTTCTGACCACCGTGACCACCACCCATCTTGATCTTGATCACACCGAAATCGAGATCAATATCATCATGGATGACAATCAAATCCCCCGGCGTTATACCGAGGGATCGATAAGCTGAGCCAACACTGGCTCCACTCAGATTCATAAATGTCTGAGGGAGCAGAAGAGTAACCTCCTGCCCCGCCACCTGGCCTGTGCCAAAAAAAGCCTGATGCCCCTTTTTCTTTAAAGAAATTCCGGACCTGATCGCCAGTCGCTCCACCACCCGAAAACCGACATTGTGGCGGTTATCAGCGTAGCGTTCACCTGGATTTCCGAGCCCGACAATCAGCTTCATGATCGGTTGCAGCTTATGCTTCTACGACCGGTGTAGCGGCCTCTTCGCCTTCTTCACCCTCTTCGCCTTCTTCGCCCTCGACTTCTTCGGGCGCATGCCCAACAACGGTCACCACGGTGAAGTTAACATCGAATGGAATTGTAACACCTGTCGGAACTTTGATCTCGTCGACATGAAGAACATCGCCAATCTGCATCGCGGAGACATCAACTTCAATTGAAGCAGGAATAGCGGTCGGCAGGCAGTGAACTTCAAGCTCATGACGAATAAGCGACATTGTCCCCCCCATTTTCTCACCAGCCGGGGTGCCAAGGGTAACAATCGGGACCATAACGCTAGTCTCATGACTAATGTCAATGGTCTTGAAATCGACATGCTCGAGATCGCGACGAATCGCATGAACCTGAGAATCGGCGAGCAGGACGGTTTTCCCAGAAAAAGGGCCATCACCCTTGAGGGTGAGCAGCGTATTCAGTCCGACTCCACCTGCCAGAGCAATTTCTAGCGCCTTCGGGTCAACAGTTATAGCGCAAGGATCAATCCCCTTACCATATACAACCGCCGGGACAAGGCCTTGACGGCGCAAGGACCGGGCAGCGCCTTTGCCCATATTTTCGCGTGCGGTGACTTGCAGTTCCGACTGTGCCATGAGTGTCTCCTCCGTTATTTGTTCAATTTGTCTACGCTTCTAAGGAGCGCAAAGTTTTGTTAAATTTTATACAAACAGCGAACTGACAGACTCGTCGCCGTAAATTCTTTTGATTGTTTCAGCCAACAAACCGGCCACCGACACTGTTCTGAGCTTCGAGCATCTCGCACTCTTACCATCAGTAGGAATCGTATTTGTAACCAGCACCTCTTCCAGACAGCTCTCATTGATCCTATCAATTGCCGGACCGGACAACACGGCGTGCGAAGCACACGCATAAACCGTTTTTGCGCCTTTTTCCTTCAAGACCTTAGCCGCCTGACAAAGAGTGCCAGCGGTATCAATCATGTCGTCAATAATAACACAGACCCGTCCCTCGATATCACCGATCACATTCATCACTTCACAGACATTCGGGCCACTGCGGCGCTTGTCAATAATTGCCAAGTCAGCATTAAGTCGTTTGGCAAAAGCACGCGCACGCTCAGTGCCGCCGGCATCGGGTGAAACAACGACAACATCACCAAGGCGATCCTTCATATCAGCGAGTAAAACTGGAGCGGAATAAAGGTGATCAACCGGAATGTTGAAGAAACCTTGAATCTGACCAGCATGAAGATCCATCGTCAGAACACGGTCAGCTCCAGCAGTCGTCAACAAGTCTGCAACCAATTTACTGGTAATCGGGGTTCGCGGTGCAACCTTGCGATCCTGACGGGCATAGCCGAAGTAAGGAATAACCGCCGTAATTGTCGCAGACGAAGCGCGCTTCAGCGCATCAATCATCACCAGCAATTCCATTAAATGATTGTTGGCGGGCTCACAGGTCGATTGAATAACATGCACGTCACGACCACGAACATTCTCGCCAATCTCGACCATGATCTCGCCATCAGAAAATGACTTGACCTTCGCCTTGCCGAGCGGAACACCCATGATGTCACAGATTTCCTGAGCCAAAGGGATATTGGCATTGCCGGAAAAAATCTTCAGTTTAGTCAATTTGACTCCAGGTGTTCTACAGGCGAAAGGAAGGCAGACCGTGGCAACTCCACAACCTGCCCCCAAACCAGATACAGTATCAACACCCGCATATAGACAATACGTATGCCGGTGAATTATAAAGTGGCTGGGGCGGCAGGGATCGAACCTGCGAATGCCAGAATCAAAATCTGGTGTCTTACCACTTGACGACGCCCCAACAAAATCACATTATTTGATCAAGAGGCTGCACCGCGTAGGCTCGCCATCCTGACTGACCATCCAGCAAACCAGCCGCCGACCGGGCTGCATTCTCATTCGAAAACAGACCAAATATCGTCGGACCGCTACCAGACATCAAGGTTCCAAGCGCGCCATGCTGCTGCAATTGCAACTTTACATCATCGAGGACCGGATAATGCCTCATGGTAACGCTTTCAAGATCGTTGCTGAGCAGAGATACGAGCTCTTCAACTGATTTGGGAAACCCGCGCAGTTTAGACAGATCACCATGCGATGTCAAGGTCAAATTTCCATAAACCCAAGCGGTAGAAACCGCTATTCCCGGGTTCACTAAAACGTACCATACTGAAGGCATCTCACCGACCGACTCAAAACGATCACCAATCCCCGTTGCCCATGCCGTCTGGCCATAGACAAAAAAAGGGACATCAGCTCCGAGACGCCCACCAATCTGCATTAATTTCTCAGGTTCAAAACCGAGGACACAGAGGTCGTTCAGCCCGGTCAGTACGGCTGCAGCATCTGATGAGCCGCCACCCAGTCCCGCTGCAACCGGAATTTGTTTATCTATTTTAATATTTACAGAATAATCACACCCTGCCACATCCAGAAGTGCCCGCGCCGCCTGCGCAGTAATATTATCAACACCAGATGGCATTTCAACTCCTGGGCATTCAACGCACACGCCACTACCGCTCGCAACAGTTAGAGTGATCCGGTCGAACAGGGTCACCGTTTGCATGAGCATGGCGAGGTCATGATAACCATCTTCCCGTTTGCCGAGAACAAATAAACAGGGATTAATTTTGGCCGGGGCCAATACCGTTGCCACTACCACGACTGCGAACTCCTAGCGCTTCATCCGTTTTACATCAATCAATGCAGTTGCATCATAACGAGGAAAGGTTCACAAGCTCAAGCAGAAACAACCAAACAGTAAGGATTTAATCAAGCAAATAAAAGGGAAAGCTCAACGGACGCCATTCCACAGACACTCCGAGGCAAACAAAACAGATAAAGCTTGTTGGCCAATTACAACCACACACTCTCATATATGGCCAATTTTCGCCGACCTTAATAACAAATTGCCCCTAATCAGACAGAAAACAGCAACCCAATGTATCGTAGAACAGTATTATGAAAACACTAAAACAGGACATTCTCTTCACGTTGAATATGCATCCAGACAGTATCCAAATAAATGCTTTGTTTTTAGCACCTTAAGGACAAAAACCAACATACACGAATCAGAAAATAGCAGATTCTGACTTTTGAACAGTTGAGACAAAATGATTTTTTAAAGCCAAATAAAAATATAGGCAGAATCCTTTTCTTTCTTTTATCAAAGCCCTGTAAACAGCTGACATCCTACCCTATTACAACATGTCAACTTGTAATATTCAAAACTATGTTATATAAAAAACAGAACGTGGCATTGAATTTGCTCAATTTCCAATTACTCTTGGAGAGTGCAGATCATCGACAATTGTAAGCAGTCAAAGTGACGTGAGAAACCGGTACGAATAAAAGACCCTTCAGACCGGACATGACGGTTCCCTTTCGATCCTTGATCTCAAAGCTCAGAGCACAATAGTAAAGCACAACATTCAATGTTGCCCTTTAATGCAACAGCACACAAACCCGCACCAAAGGAGATTAAAAATGTCAAGAAACAGAATATTGTTAGCAAGCCTGATGGTCGCTGCGACTTTCATCGCTTCGGCAACGGTTGCAGTGGCTAGCCCCATTGTAATCAAATTTTCGCACGTTGTTGCCGAAAACACCCCGAAAGGTCAGATGGCCAACAAGTTCAAGGAGTTGGTCGACCAGCGCCTGGCCGGGAAGGTTATCGTAGAAGTTTTCCCTAACTCTCAATTGTTCGGCGATGGCAAAGTTCTCGAAGCGATGGCGCTGGGCGACGTTCAACTCGCCGCGCCGTCCCTTTCCAAATTCGAAAAGTACACCACCTCTTTACAGCTTTTCGACCTCCCTTTCCTGTTTAAGGATATGGCTGCAGTCGAAAAATTCCAGCAAGGTCCGGTCGGCCAGAAAATGCTGATGTCGATGAAGAGCAAAGGGCTTATCGGTCTCGGCTACCTGCACAACGGCATGAAGCAGATCTCCTCCAGTGACCCGCTGCGGGTTCCGGCTGACGCCGCTGGCAAAAAGTTCCGCATCATGAGTTCTGACGTGCTCGCCGCTCAGTACGAAGCCATAGGCGCCATGCCGCTGAAGAAGCCGTTTTCCGAGGTCTTCACCCTGCTGCAGACCAAGGCGATAGACGGACAGGAGAACACATGGTCGAACATCTACTCTAAGAAGTTCTTTGAAGTTCAGCCGTTCATCACCGAGTCCGATCACGGCGTGCTTGATTATCTGGTCGTCACTTCGAGCGGATTCTGGCTGGGACTGCCGGAGGATATCCGCACCGAGGTTAAAAAAGCGCTGGACGAGGCAATTGCCTTTGGCAACAATGTCTCTGCCCAAAAAGCGATTAATGACCGCCAGAAGATCATCGACTCCAAGCGTTCAGAAGTTATCCAATTAACCGACGCTGAGCGTCAGTTGTGGGTCGACGCCATGAAGCCGGTCTGGAAGCAGTTTGAAGATGTAATCGGCGCTGAGTACATCGAAGCCGCCGTACAATCGAACTAAGAAGTCCTTGCCTTCCCGCGTCACGGGTCTCGGCAACGAGGCCCGTGACTCTTTACAAAGTGCGTTTTCATGAGGATTGAATATGTTTATCCGGATAATAAACAGTATTGAGGAGACGATCATTGCCCTCCTGCTGGCATCCATGACGTTATTGGTTTTTTTTGAAGTACTGCTACGTTATGGTTTCGGAATCGGACTGATGTGGTCGCAGGAACTAACCCTGCATCTTTCGGCCTGGCTAGTCTTGTTTGGTGTCTCATACGGGATTAAAGTCGGCTCTCATATCGGCGTTGATGCTCTGGTTAAAACTCTCCCCCCCCTGGGGCGCAGGATAGTCGGTGGCGTTGCAATTGTTGCCTGCCTGTTCTACTGCGGGCTCTTCATGAAAGGATCCTGGGTCTATCTCGCCCTGATGTATGGAATTGAGATCGAACTTAACGACATGCCGATCCAGAAATGGGTTGCTCACAGTATTCTGATGATCAGTATGGTGTTGATTGCCATCCGCCTGCTGATCCTTTTATGGGGGGTTTTTACCGGCAAAAACGAGGGATTTACCCTCGCCGACGAAGCGAAGGAAAGTCTTCACCTGGCTGAAGAGACCAAAGCTGCTATCCAGAGAGGTGATTCGGCATGACCACAGCTGCACTGTTTTTGATCCTGCTCCTCTGTCTGCTGACAGGGATGCCGATTGCGTTTGCATTAGGACTCTCGAGTATCACCACGATCCTGATCTTTTCGCATGATTCTCTGGCGTCGATCGCCCTGAAACTGCTCGCTTCACAATCGGAGCACTACACCCTGCTGGCGATCCCTTTTTTCATTCTATCCTCGACTTTTTTGTCGACCGGCGGCGTTGCCGCCCGAATTATTAATTTTGCCACCGACTGCGTCGGCTGGATTCGCGGCGGCCTGGCGATGGCCTCGGTTCTCGCCTGCATGATCTTCGCCGCAGTCTCCGGCTCTTCGCCCGCAACAGTTGCCGCTATCGGCTCGATCGTTATTGCCGGCATGGTCAAATCGGGCTACCCGAAAGAATTCGCCGCCGGTGTTATCACCAACGCCGGAACCCTCGGCATCCTGATTCCACCCTCGATCGTCATGCTGGTTTATGCGGCCGCAACCGAAGAATCAGCCGCTCGTCTGTTCATGGCAGGTATTGTCCCCGGCCTCATGATGGGGAGTATGCTGATGCTTGTCATCTACATCATCGCCCGGGTCAAAGGGTTACCGTCCCTGCCCTGGGTCGGCGCCAGGCAACTGGTGAAATCGAGTTTCTCCGCCAGCTGGGGACTGATGCTGATCGTAATCGTCCTCGGCTCGATCTATGGCGGCATCTGCAGTCCGACCGAAGCTGCCGCTATTTCTGCCGTTTATGCCTTTCTCATCGCTATCTTTGTCTATCGCGACATGGGCCCGTTAAAAAATGTGGCCTGGTCAAACAAAGGTGATGGTGCACTGAAAACCGTGTTGCGCAACCTGCTCCTCTCCGCTAAAGCTATCCCGCTGTCGATATTCCACAAAGACACCAAAAAGGTATTGATGGATTCTTCCAAAGTTTCCATCATGCTGCTCTTTATCATCGGCAATGCCATGCTCTTTGCTCATGTACTGACCACCGAGCGGATTCCGCACCACATCGCCGAAATCATCGTTGGTTGGGGGCTCCCCGCCTGGGGTTTCCTGGTTGTGGTCAATATTTTACTGCTGATCGCCGGTAACTTCATGGAGCCTTCGGCAATACTTCTTATCATGGCACCGATCCTCTTTCCGATTGCGGTGAAACTCGGGATAGATCCGATTCATCTCGGGATCATCATGGTCGTCAACATGGAGATCGGGATGATTACGCCACCGGTCGGGCTCAACCTGTTTGTCACGGCGGGGATCACCGGAGAGAGTATCACCTGGGTTATGCGAGCCGCCATGCCGTGGCTTATGATTCTTTTGGTCTTCCTGATGCTGATCACTTATATTCCGCAAATCTCACTCTTCCTGCCGGAATACATTGACCACCTCAAAGGGTATAACTAATTAAAAGCAATCAGGAGAGAGGAGCGCATGGCTCCTCCCTCCTGACATATCATTAAACTGTAGTCAACCTCTGAACCTTGACCGGGAGATACGTCATGCTACCGAGTTACCAGCACATCCTGTTTGCAACCGACCGCACCCCGAATTCGGAACATGCGTTCAAGCACGCGATCCTTCTGGCGCGACATTCAAATGCCAAAATCCATATCTTGCATGTTATCCCGCAGGTCGATGCGAGTTTCCGCAGCTATGTCTCTGCGGTCATGGGTCAAGGGAAGCTCGAAGAGTTTGAAGGTCAACACGAGGAGAATGCACTCAACCTGATCAAAAAGAAGCTGGAAGATTTTACCAAACGGGAATTGAAAGACTACCCAGAAGACCTGAAAAACATTGACGACATTGAAGTTATTCACGGCCACCCGGTCACCAAAATTCTACAGACAGCTGTACGACTCAGCGCCGATGTCATCGTCATGGGGACACACGGTAAAGGGGCACTGGAACATACCTTTCTCGGCAGTGTCGCAGAAAAAGTACTGCAAAAGGCGAAACGTCCTGTGTTCACCATCCCCCTGCTCGATTAAGAATGACCCTTAAGCCCACAATAGTGGGTATATCAGCCAATAAGATTTAAAAAAACCCACATTCAATAATGTGGGTTTTTTGTAGTTGTTTTGTGAATTAAGGGATCAAATCGAGCAGACTTCCTGTAACAGGCTTTTTTGAGGAGCAAGCATACAGTCTTGCGGATAAACTCTTTCCATTATACCCCTAGCAAAATGAAGAAAACGATAGAGGGCGACGAGCAGGTCAGCATACAAAAAGAAGCCTTGTCCAATATTTCATTGTCCCTCATCTCAGCTTGGGCAGGACGAATAGACGTCCTGCCCAAGATTTTCAATTATTGCAAAGGACAACATAGACTTGAGGCGCACAACCAAAAAAGCAGAAACAAAGGAGCGCAACCCAACGAGGGCCTGTAACTCAAATTGTGTAACTGCCGTTTCATGAAGTTTCTGGAACCCTGTCCGAAAACTCGATCATAAACCGATTCATTGCATTCTTCCAGTGGTGAATCGGCATTGTCCATTTTTGTGATGCAGCTTCAATTGCCAGTTAGATTACCTTAAGTGCTGACTGACCATTGGGAAAAATTTTACGATTCTTGGTGTTCTTACGGATCACACTATTAAGAGACTCAATCGCGTTGGCCGTATAGATTTATATCCTATGGAGTAGTCAAACAAAGGGATCAGGTGTGCCCTGTCTCGCTACCCTCGACCCCGGCGCAGCCGGAACCGCCTTCTGTCATATATCCTGTTCGCACTATGGAAAAGTCCTTCCACAACACAAGGTTCGGCCCTTCGCCCGTGATCAATACGAACGACTCTGGCCTCGGCTGAATTCTCATAATGTTCCCATCAACCATGGTATTCTTGTCTTGATACTTCACCGGCAACCTCATGTATGTTATTTGGCATCGTAACCTAATAATATCAGACAGTTGCCTGTGAAGCTCGACTTTTATACAAGTTTAACAAATAGACTGAGTAAGCTCTTGCAAGAGGCTCATAATTTAGCCCTCCCCCTACGACTACCCTATCTAACACTATAAACTTCATTACTAGAGTGTCTTGAAAACTACGGGAGATTTAGTTCTCAGATTTAGCTAATCAGTTGACAAAGCTTCACAACCAGACGAATGCATTTCTCCGTCGGATAGACCACCACCTGCTTACGCTTAACCTCCCCCTGAACCGTCTGCAACAGCCCGTAGCCTCGGCCACGACTAGACAAAAGTTTTACGTTACGACTCACTGACCCCTGTGGCATTCCGAGTTGTTCCATCAACTCTTGCATACTGATTCCGGGTTTTTGTACAACAGCAAGTAGCAGCGCGATATGTTGGATCGGGAGATCCTTGTTTAATTCTGTGCGCAAACAGGTCATCACAGCAGATAATTGCGCCAACTGTTGTGCCACGACAGGCGAACCAGACGAAACTTTTTGTGTCATTTCACTGATATTTTGTCTTTTTACCGCCAATTCACTCATAAAGTCTCCTTCTGAATGCTCTCTGATTAGCCCAAAACAAAAGCGGCCCAACATCCTGTTCCGGAGTTGGGCCGCTTTTAAAGCTGCTCGTCAGTCAAATATCAACTGCATCTTCCGGGAGCCCGGCTACCCCCATTGGGGCCCGTGGCTTTGCGTCACCGGATTACTCCGGCTTTGCTCTTGTCACAAATGCTTTATAGAATCGCTTATGAAGCGACAGTTAAGTCTTGCGTATTCACAACCTTAAAAGTTAAATCACTTATTCATTCCGCAATACAGAAATCTACTAGTCTTTTCATTAAAGCAAAAAAACAGGCCAAAAATTCAGGACTGGATATAAACTAACAACCAAACTGATAGGTAATGACTCAGCACCCGACTCAATCCGCACAGCATGTGGGCTGCTGCTGTTGCCGGAGGGAAGTTAAGTGACAACGTTGGACGTAGGCAATAGCTGTAGACCGCATGCTGTAATAGAAGAGTTGAATGGTGACACTGATAGTAACTAATTTTTTGCGCCGTTTACTCCTTTGCCTGCACCGCCCCCTCACCGACCACCTCATCATAAGTTTTGCGCCCATTGGGGATCTCCATCGCAGCCAAATCCTCCGTCAGCATTGAAGCGCTCCCTCGATAACCGACCGCGATTGCTGCCATCACTTCATATTCATCTTCAGATAAATTGAGTAGAGCGTGCGCCTTCTTGACATCAAACCCGGCCATGGCGTGAGCATAGAGCCCGAGCCTTCGTGCCTGCAGCGCCAGAGACATCCAGGCCGCGCCGGCATCGAATTGACCATGCCGGTTCGGTTTACTCCCGCCTCCAAAATGCAGGCGAGCAGACACATAGATCAGCAAAGGTGCCCGCATCGCCCAGAGACGGTTCTTCTCAACCAACGCTTGCGCAAACAGCTCTCGGTCACCCTTGTTACGAGCATAGCGAAAATGCCAGGGCTGATCATTATAACAGGAGGGTGCCCAGCGTACCGCCTCAAAGAGGGTGAAGACCTGATCATCAGTCAACTCTTTCTCCAGAAAGGAGCGTGGCGACCAGCGATCAGTAAAAATTGCGTCCACTTCATGGGCTGGAATCCGTGGGTTGGGCTTTTCTCTATTCATAAAATCTCCCAAGTCAATTCAAGACTGCTCTCAAGAATAGCAATATTTTCAACCAATGCAATCAAACGGATATAAATCTGGACAGAATCTCTTAATCATTACTTACTTGCGCAACACTGCCGTCTCTTTTAAACTGTATCTTTAACTATAGAGAGGTGTTTATGGGCGATTTAGCCGATCTCAATTCGTTGCACGATGTCCTGTTGCGTGCCAGGGAAAACTATCCGGAGAATGAAGCCTTTGTCTACCGGGTCGGCAGTTCGGAGTTGTCTGTCTCGTATCGAAAATTCTACGAGGATGTTCTGCTCCTCTCGAAAATTTTTACCGACAAAGGGATCGACAAAAGGGACAAAGTCCTGTTTGTCTCGGACAACCGTTACGCCTGGATTGTGACCGACTTTGCCCTGATCGCCATCGGCGCAATTAGCGTCCCGCGCGGCAGCGATACCCCGACTCAGGAACTTGAATACATTATCGACCACTCAGGCTGCAGTTCCCTGATCATCGAAACATTACCGCTGCTCAAGAAGAATGAAGAGTTGTTTGCCACCAAGAAGCTGAGAAACATCTTCGTCATCGAAGGGGAAGAAGAACATACGCTGCTCAGCAATCTCTATTGCTACAATGAGCTACTCGAAAATCGGACCATCACTCCGGCCGACATTAAAGAATTCGCCGCACGCAGTGCGTCTCTGCAGCCGGACGACCCCTTCACACTGATCTACACTTCAGGCACCACCGGCAACCCGAAGGGGGTTCTCCTGACCCACACCAACATCATGTATAATGTCCGAGCAATCCCACTGGCGGTTGATCTGCAACGTGAGGATCGTTGGCTATCGGTCTTGCCGACCTGGCACATTTTCGAACGAGCGGCCGAGTATATGGCGATCTCTTCCGGCGGCTGCACCGTCTACTCTTCGGTTAAAACCTTTGCCGACGACCTCAAACTCTATTCACCGACAATGGTCTGCTCGGTCCCGCGATTGTGGGAAGCACTCTACGGTCGAATCAACAACGCCCTTGAAGAACAGGGGAAAGCCAAAATATTCGGCCTATTGGTTAAAGTATCGACCATCTATCGCCACAACCGACGCAAACTCCATAACCAACTCCCCTGCTTCAAGAAGCGTAACAGGTTATTAACTCTGCCCGGCAAGTTAATGGCCCTGGTCAAGATGACTCTGCTCGCCCTCCCCTATAGACTGGCGTTGAAGAAATTCGAGCTGGTTCAGGCACGGTTCGGCGGCAAATTGCGGGTGGCGGTCAGTGGGGGGGGGAGTCTGCCCAAATATATCGATGAATGGATCGACGCCCTCGGCATCCGGATCGCCAATGCTTACGGGATGACCGAATGCGCTCCGGCCATCGCGGTCCGTGGTCTCAACTGCGAAATCTTCGGCACCCTCGGCCCGCCGCTGGTCGGGACCGAACTGCGGATTGCTGACGAAAATGATCAACCGCTCCCCCCAGGGATTGAAGGGGATATTCAGGTGCGCGGTCCGCAAGTGATGCCGGGCTACTACAAAAACGATGCAGAGACTTACAAGAGCTTCAGCGACGATGATTACCTGCGCACCGGCGACCTCGGCATGATGACCGTCACCGGCGAACTGATTATCACCGGTCGCGCCAAGGAGATCATCGTCCTCTCCTCGGGGGAGAATATCGACCCGACCCGGATTGAAGGGGCGATCACCCGGCTCCCGTTTATCAAGGACGCCGTTCTGGTCGGCCAGAATCGCAAGGGGCTTGCCGCTCTGATTGTTCCGGATATGGACAAGTTGAAGGAGTTTGCGCGAGAGAAGCTGCATATCGGCCGAGAGAGCGACAGCGACATCCTTAAAGACGCCAACATCGTCAACCGGGTGCGCCAGGAGATCAATCGGCTCCTGCATCCCAAAGAGGGGTTCAAAGCGCATGAGCGGTTACAGAACCTAAGTTTTCTTAAAGAGGATTTCAAACCGGGAGAAGAGCTGACCAACACCCTGAAGAAAAAGCGTTATATCATAGAGCGGCACTATAAAGAGATCATAGACAAGCTGTTTCATTAATCTAAAAGCCTCTTCCGCAGAATCTGTGGGTAGAAGGCGGTAAAAGTTAGAGCATTGCTTCCCCGTGTGGGGTTAGGATGGATTTGCGAGAATCAATCCATTCCACGGAAAGAGAAGCAATGCTGATAAAGA